>Ga0080064_1000413_pt1 | contig 115335 bp, 107 predicted proteins | sample Subgrocontami54m_FD_69260 | JGI IMG/M metagenome (GOLD analysis project Ga0080064, IMG submission 69260) | Subsurface groundwater microbial communities from S. Glens Falls, New York, USA - GMW46 contaminated, 5.4 m (SPADES assembly) (version 2) ...
ATGACCATGATCATGCCGTGCATGGTGACGAACTGAAGGTAGTTGCTGGGGTCGATGAACGAGAAGCTGTTCGGGTACGCCAGTTGCAGCCGCATCAACCACGACAGCACCAACGCCACCAGCCCGATCCCGATCGCGGTGATCGCGTACTGGATGGCGATGATTTTGGCATCCTGGCTCCAGATGTACTTGCCGATGAAAGTTTTCGGATGGTAAAGCTCCATCTCGGCGACTTCGGCCGGAGGCGCGAAAGCCGACGCGTCATGTGCAATAGTTGACATTATTGTTTCCTCTTCGCTAATCAGAAGGTATTAATGTAGGCAACCAGATCATTGACTTCCTGATCGCTGTTCAGAATTGCGGCCATTAATGCCATTTGGGGTCCGTGCATGTCCTGCGGATGGGTACCGCGAATACCCTGCTTGAAATTTTTCAGCTGGGTGACCAGATACCAGTCGCTCATGCCCCTCAGTGCGGGGGCGTTCATAGCCTGTATGCCGCGGCCGTCGGCTCCATGGCAGGAGGCACAGGTCAAATAACGGTTCTTGCCGTTTTTCGCGTTCCCCGTCACCGAGGCCAAAGCGGGTTTATCCGGCAGCGTCCCGATATAAGCCACGACGTTTTCAATCGCGGCGTCATTAGCCAGCGTCGCTGCCATAGGCGCCATAATTTTACCAAAGACATCCTTCTCATGCGTTCCGCGGGCACCCTGCTTATAGTATGTCAACTGCCGTTTCAGGTACCAGTCTCCCAGCCCGCTCAGTTTCGGTGCGTGTAGCGCGGGGTTACCCTCTCCCTGCTGACCGTGACACGATGCGCATACCGCGTAAAGCTGTTTGCCCGCGGCTGCATCGTCGGCCACCTGAACCGCGGTTTGAGCGAAGGTCGGTTTGCCGTTTAACCATTCCTGAAACGCTTTGTCTTCTTCCACCACGACTTTGCCGCGCATGGTGAAATGCGCAACGCCGCATAATTCTTCGCACAGGAGGTCGAATTTACCGGTGCGGGTGGGGGTGAACCAGACGTAGGTGACCAGGCCCGGCACCAGATCCATCTTGACCCTGATCTGCGCGACCGAGAAATTGTGCAGCACGTCTTTGGAACGGAGCAGCACCTTGACCGGCTTGCCGATGGGAAGATGCAGCTCCGGGCTCGTAATCAGGATGTCATCCTGACCGGCGGGATCGTCGGGATTCATGCCGAACGGGTTTTTATCGCTGACGAACCGGGATTCAACAGTACCCAGCTTGCCGTCCTTGCCGGGGAAGCGATACATCCAGCTCCACTGCTGGCCCACTGCTTCAACTATTGCCGCCTCTTCCGGTACATTGACGAATTTCGCCCATACCAGCAAGCCGGGGGCCAGCATGGCGGCGACACCTAACGTGGTCAATCCGACCAGCCACGCCTCGAGTTTTTTGTTCTCAGGTTCGTACTCCGCGCGTTGACCCTTGCGGTAACGGAAGCGCACCACGCAATAAACCATAAACAAATTGACGACGACGAAGGCTGCCCCCGTGACCCAGAACGTGAGGCTGATCGTGTCATCGATCGTGCTCCAGTTGGAGGCGATCGGCGTGAAGTACCATGGACTCAAAAGGTGAAACAGGACAGAGCCAACGATCAATACTACCAATACGATTGCCATAGCCATAGGCGGATCCAACTCCCGAGTGCTGCTTTGCTGGTGGAATACGAGGCAAGCCGCGGTGGCGCCGATGATTGCGGGACCATCCAATCAAGAGCACGCATGAACAAGACACTACACGCAGCTTACACCAGGAACAATGATATCAAATTCAGGCCTTCATGAAAATCAGGTTTAGCCGGACACCGTTATCCGGAGCGAGCGAAACAATCCCGTGCGCCGACAAAATCATGACGCGGACCTCGGGATGACCGACGAACCCGCTGGACTGGGATGATGACGCGATGCTTCCTGCGGTTCAGCATTGCTGCCGTATTGTTCAATCACGTGTGGATATTTCCCGTTTACCGCACTTCGTGATTCTTCGTCGGAATCGTGATCGATCCCGTCGAGCGACGGCGCGAGGCTGCTGTAGTAGCCAGCGGTGCCCGTCATCAAAATTACCGTCTTGGTTGCCGGGTACGTCATTCCGATCAGGATAAAAAACGGAACGATGGTCCACGCGATTTCGACCATCACATTCTGGTGAAACGGTTGTGCCTGACCGCGCGCCGCCCTGCGGTGCCTGATAATGGAATAAATCATCGCGCCGAATACGGCCACGAAAACCGCACAGCAAATCACGAAAATCAGCGTGTGCAGATCGTAGATCTCGCGCGCGGCAACGGCCCGCGTCGGCAGGCCGTAGCGGTCCGCGCCGGCCATCGCCGGTGCCATGACCGCCGCAGCGACCACGAAACGTTTCGCCCACTTACTGATCATGCGGTTTTCCTGCAGCGACCCTGAAAGCATGCCCGCAAAACCGCAGGCAGCCAAAAAAAGAGTCGCAATTTATCACAGTGCCGGTACTGTAAGCAACTCAATTTGCGGGCTAAATGTGCGGAATTTCCGTAACAGCATGCTGGCGCTCGCATTTACGGCAATTTGGTAAGCGCGGGCCAGGCGAATTGACCGGCGATGCGCCGCGGATCGGGTGCCGCCGCATACTCGATATCGGCAAGCAGTGGTGCGTCCAGGCGCTGCACAAGCGCCGCCACATTGCGTCCGGCGGCCGCCATCGCCGGGTCGATTCGGTTGGCGATCCAGCCGGCGAGCGTGAGCCCGCTGGCGCGGATCGCGTGCGCCGTCAACAGCGCGTGGTTGAGGCAACCCAGCCGGAGTCCTACCACCAATATCACCGGCAAGCCCAGACGCCGTGCGAGTTCCCCGCTGTCCTCGCTCGAGTTAAGTGGCACGCGGAAACCACCGACACCTTCGACGATCACGACTTCAGCATCCGCGGCGAGCCGCCGGTAAGCGCTGACGATGGTTGCGAGATTGATGACCGTGCCGGCTTGTTCCGCCGCCAGATGCGGCGCGATCGGTGGCTCGAAGCAATACGGATTGACCAGCTCGGAGGGCGCGTCAACATTGCTGGCGGCGCGCAACTTCGCGACATCGTCATTGATGAGGCCCGCCGGGCCATGCGCGGCGCCGGCGGCGACCGGCTTCATGCCGATCACGGTTTTGCCCCGCGCGGCAAATCCGTGCAGGAGCGCGCGGCAAATCAGCGTCTTGCCGACGCCGGTGTCGGTTCCGGTGACGAAGTACCCGTGCGGCGTCATGGCAGTAGCCTGGTGTCCGCATTGATCGGAATGACGGGCTTGCCGTTGGCAGTGGTTTGCGGCAGAGGTTTCCACGCGTGGCCGTAGATGACTTCGAACGTCGCCGGCAAACGTCCCTCATGGCGCAGGGACTCGTAGCGGCTTTCGACCGCCGCCAGCGTGGCACGCGCGGTCATTCCGGGCCGGCGTCCCGCCGTCACGTAGTGCGCGCCGATCGCTTTCAGGTCGCGCATCAGTGCCGGCACGTCGCTGTAGGTGAGCGTTACGTATTCCATGTCCATCACCGGGTCGGCAAAGCCGCCGTGCACCAGCATATCGCCGAGATCGTGCATGTCGATGAAGCGATTGACGTGCGTGTAGCGATCGATGCCCTGGTAGGCGGCGCGCAGCTCTTTCAGCGTATCGGGACCGAACGTGCTGAACATCAGCAGCCCGCCGGGCGCAAGCACGCGCCGGAATTCGGCGACTGCGCGCGGCGGATCGTTTACCCACTGCAGCGCGAGATTGGACCACACCATGCCGACCGCCGCAGCGCGCAGCGGCAACCGCTCGATGTCGCCGCATACCGGCACTACGCCGCGCCCGAGCAGGCGCCGCCACCATGGCGCGCGTGCGCGTGCGCGCCGGACCATTGCCAGCGCGATGTCGAGCGCACAAAGCGTGGCCCGCGGATAGCGCGCGTGCAACGCCGCAACCACGTTGCCGGTGCCGCTGCCGGCATCGAGTATCGCCGCCGGCGCGTGCTTGACGTAATCGAGCCGCGTGAGCATGCGCCGGCAGACCTCGTGCTGAAGCACCGCCGCCGCATCGTAGGCGGCAGCGGCGTTCTCGAACGAACGCCGCAGCAGGCGCTTGTCCAGCGCGAGCTCAGGGTTCACGGCAGAACTCCATGATGCGCCGGGCGGCACGCTGCGGCTGCGCGATGGGCAGCGCATGCGCCGTGCCGGCAAACACTTCGAGTACCGCGTGCGGCAGCACGCGCTGCAGGTATTCGCCGGCTGCCGGGGGCACGAGGGTATCGCGCGCGCCGTGCAGTATCAGCGCCGGCTGCATGATTTGGATCAGTCTGTCGCGCAAATCAGTTTCCTTGAGCAAACGCATTGCCGCGCCCAGCGCCGCCACATCCGGCTCGCCGCGGGCGAGTAAACACTCACGCAGCCGGCGCAACACGACGCGCGGGTGCGCATCGCTTCGCGCCTGCAGCGCTGTAAAGCGCTGCAGCGTGGCGCGGCAGTCGCAAGCCAGGCCGCGCGCGAAATCCGCCAGCACAGCCGCGTCCACGCCACAGTCCCACTCCGCATCGCGCACGAAGCGCGGTGTGCCCGCCAGCAACACCAGGTGCTCGACCTGGTGCGGCTTGCGCAGCGCCCAGTTGAGCGCCACCTGTGCCCCGAAAGACCAGCCACACACCGCCGCCCGTCGCGGCAATGCTGCCGCCAGCTGGTCGGCCAGCGCATCGAGCGTGCACGGCGCGGGCGCGCTGCTGTTGCCGTGGCCCGGCAAATCGATGCAATGCACGCGAAAATGCGGCGCAAGCTCGGCTGCCACCTCGCTCCACACCGATGCGTTCATGCCCCAGCCGTGCAGCAGCACAAGATTGCGCCCGCTGCCGCTGACTTCGACGTGCAGCGTCATAATTCCGCCAGGGCCGACACCAGCTGCGCGACGTCCTGCTCGCTGTGCGCGGCCGACAATGAGATGCGCAGCCGCGCGCTGCCCGGTGGCACGGTCGGGGGCCGGATTGCCGGCACCAGCAGACCGCGCGCGGCAAGCTGTTCGGATACGCGCATCGCTTCGCCGTTGGCACCGATGATTAGCGGCTGGATTGCGGTAGCGGACGGCAGCAACCGCCAGCACAATCCGGCGACACCCCGTTTGAGTTGCGCAATATGCTGCGCCAGCCGCTCGCGTCGCCACGCCTCGGCAGCGATGATCCGGAGACTGGCAAGCAGCGTGTGCGCGAGCAGCGGCGGCATTGCCGTGGTGTAGATATAGGGCCGCGCTCGCTGCACCAGTATTTCGATCAGTTCAGGCGCTCCCGCCACGAACGCACCGGATACGCCTGCCGCTTTGCCTAGTGTGGCCATGTAGACGATGCGCTCGGAGGCAATGCCGAAATGCTGCAGCGCGCCTGCGCCGCCCGTGCCCAGCACGCCGAATCCGTGCGCATCATCGAGTACGAGCAAGGCGTCGTAGCGCTCGCACAGCCGCAGCAATTCGGGCACGCCGGCAATGTCGCCGTCCATGCTGAACACCGCGTCGGTCACCACCAGCTTGCGGCGGGCACGACTCGCCGCGAGCAATCTTTCGAGCGCGGCGACATCACCATGCGGGTAGCGTCTGAAAGCAGCGCGCGACAGCAGCGCCGCGTCGTTGAGCGATGCATGATTGAGCTTGTCGGCGAACACCGCGTCCTCGCGCCCGGCGAGCACCGTCACGATGCCGAGGTTAGCCAGATAGCCGGTCGAGAACAGCAGCGCGCGCGGCAGCCGCACGAATTTCGCGAGCGCCTCCTCGAGCAGGTGATGCGCAGTGGCATGCCCCAGGATCAGGTGAGAGGCGCCGGCACCGACGCCGTAACGCGCTGCTCCCTCGCCGGCTGCCGCCACTAGCCGCGGATCGCCGGCAAGCCCTAGGTAATCGTTGCTGCAAAAGGCCACGAAATCGCGGCCGTCGACGACGACATGCGCGGCTTGCGGGCTTTCGAGCACGCGCCGATGGCGCTTGAGCCCGTGCGCCTCGAGCGCTGCGAGTTCAGCAGCAAAGCCAGTGGGCATGCGATATTGAGAGCGTCAGGCGTCGGGACCGCGGTGTCCGCGGTGAAACTGACGCAGCCTGCGCCTAACGTTCGTCAGCCTCTGGCGTCCCACCTGTCGCCTCACCACGCATGGGATACAAACCGAGCCTGCCCATCAGCGCGCGGTCCTGTTCGGCTTCAGGATTGCGGGTGGTGAGCAGCTTTTCGCCATAGAAAATCGAGTTGGCGCCGGCATGAAAGCACAGCGCCTGGATGCCCTCGGACATCTCCTGGCGCCCGGCCGACAGCCTCACCATCGCCTTCGGCATCGTGATGCGCGCGCAGGCAATGGTGCGCACGAATTCGAACGCGTCGAGTTTCGCGCTGCCGTGCAGTGGAGTGCCCGCGACCTGCACCAGATTGTTGATCGGCACGCTTTCGGGGTACGGATCGAGGCTCGCGAGCTGCGTGATGAGTGCTGCGCGCGTGCGACGCGTCTCCCCCATGCCGACGATGCCGCCGCAGCAGACGTGAATGCCGGCTGCGCGCACCTGCTCCAGCGTGTCGAGACGCTCGTCCTGCGTGCGCGTGCTGATGATCTCACCGTAAAATTCCGGCGCAGTATCGAGATTGTGGTTGTAGTAATCGAGGCCGGCCGCCTTCAGTTGACCGGCCTGGCCGGCTTTCAGCATGCCGAGGGTGGCGCAGGTTTCCATGCCGAGCGTGCGCACCGCTTTCACCATGGCGATTACGCGATCGAGATCGCGCTGCTTGGGACCGCGCCACGCGGCTCCCATGCAAAACCGCGTCGCGCCCTGTTCCTTCGCCGCGCGTGCCGCGGCGACCACCGCATCGACCGCGAGCATGTCCCCGTCATCGACACCGGTGTGATAGCGCGCCGCCTGCGGACAATAGCCGCAATCTTCGGGGCAGCCTCCGGTTTTGACCGACAGCAGCGTCGACAACTGCACCGCATTGGGATCGAAATGCTCGCGATGCACGCATTGCGCGCGGTGCAGCAGGTCGTTGAACGGCAGCTCGAACAATGCTGCGACCTGATCGACGCCCCAGAGGGGGCGGCAAGAGCGGTCGGCGGCGGGAGCCACAGCCGCGTTGTATGTCATTGGGTCCATGGCGACGAGGTTGCGGGTCGATGGCGGGTAATGGGAAAAATTGCCGTTAGATCATGAGTTCCGGATCATCAGCGATCACCCGGCGGTTGTCAAATTGGCGTCAGCGGTTTTTGAACAGTTGCCTGTTTTATGGTCGGCACCTGTTGCCGCAGCAGTGCCTGCTGTGCGTTGCTCCCGGCGCAATGTATCCGGTCTGCGCTGATTGTTACGCGCGCCTGCCGTGGCTCACAGCGAAGTGCTGCCCGCAATGCGCTGTGCCGACCGGCGGCGGTCTGTGCGGAGCGTGCCTGGGCCAACCGCCGCATTTTGACCGGGTGTTTGCAGCATTCGCCTATCGCTGGCCGCTCGCGCCGCTGATCCACCATTACAAATATGCCGGCAACCTCGCGCTCGCGCAGTTATGGGCGCACGCGCTTTGCGCGCGGCTCGGCGGCAGCGCCGATCTCATCGTTCCGATGCCGCTTTCCGCGCAACGGCTGCGCCGCCGCGGCTTCAATCAGGCGCTAGAAATCGCGCGCGTGGCGAGTCAGCTGAGCGGCGTGCCGCTGGCGGCCAACGCATGCCGGCGCGTGCGCGACAGCACGCCGCAGGCGGCATTGCCCTGGAAAGAGCGCGCGAAGAATATCCGTAATGCGTTCGTGTGCGACGCCAATCTGAGCGGCCTGCGGGTGGCGGTGATCGATGACGTCATGACGACCGGCGCCACGCTCAACGAACTCGCGCGCAACTTGCACCGGGCCGGCGCAATCGAAATCCAGGGTTGGATGGTGGCGCGGACGCTGCCGGGATGAATACGCGTATTGCGCGCTGGAAGCAGGCCGCCCCCGCTGCGTATCCCGGTTCACTGCATTTGTCGCAGCCGCTGCTCGACGAATACCTGCAGCTCCGGATTGAGCGTGTTGGTCGCCTTGGCGCGGCGGAATGCGTCCTGCGCCTCGCTGTTGCGATTCAGGGCCTGCAGCGATATCCCGAGGCCCATCAGCCAGACACCTGACCCCGGCGCCAACCGCAATGCCGCCTGGTAATGCTCGACCGCTTCCCGGTGGCGCGACTGACGCTGCAGCAGCGCGGCGAGAAACGCAAGATAATTTGAGTTGCCCAGCGCAGCCGAGGCGGATTTCTGCATGGTCTCGATCGCGCCCGCGGTATCGCCGCGATCGACTTGCAACCGCGCCAGTGCCATCGCGAACCCCGGTTGACTCGCGTTGAGATCGAGGCCATCGCGCAATATCTGCTCAGCCTCGCTGGTTTTCTTCGCCTCAAGCAACAATCCAAACAGTCCCTGACGCGCGCCGGTATGCCCCGGATCGTGCTGCAGCGCGCCCCGGAAAGCTTCCTGTGCCTCGGCCAGGCGGTCTTGATTGAGCAAGGTCGCGGCGTGGCGATACTCGTTTTCCGCACGTTGCTGCGGCGTGAGCTGATGCGCACGCTTGTCGATTTGCGCGGCGGCGGCAATCGCCGGCGCCTTCTCCTTGACTGCGCTCACGGCCGTTGCTGCGGCAATCTTCGCCGGTTTCGCGCCCGCGGTCATCGTTGCGGGCGGTGTGTCCGGTTTCTTTTCGGCCGTTCGGGACGGTTGGGGCTGCGGCAAAGCCGGTTTGGGGGTCGCTGCTGCCTGCGGCTCGCCACGCGGCGGCGCGGCGGGCTTGGCAGCGGCCAAAGGCAGCGTCTTAAGCTCGAGCTCGAGTGCGAGACGCGAGGCCGGGCCGGGTGATTGCGTCGCGGCGGGTACCGCTGCCGGCTGCGGCAACGGATTCTTCGTATCGGCCTGCATTTCGCCGCCCGCTGGCGCGACCGACCCCGGGCCGGCGGGCTGGGCTTGTGCCAAATCGGTCGCAACACGCAGTGCCTGGTCAGACGGCGGCGCCCCGGCGGACGGCGCAGGCGCCGCGACTTCGGCGGGCGCCGGTGCACGCGGTGTAATTTGTGCCACCGGCGCCACCGGTGACGACGCCGGCTGAAAGTTGAATTGCCATGCGAACAGCGCGCCCAGTGCCGCGGCGGCGCCGATGCCAAGCAACCACCACGGAGCGCCGGATTTTTCGGCGAACGTCAGCACTCGCACCTGGCCCGGAAGCACGCCGCGCTCGGATTCCGGCGCGCGGCGCTTTTCGAGATCCTGCAGCATTTGATTGATGAGGCTCACGTGCGGCTCGCCGCAACTATCTCAGCACCAGCCAGCCGAGGCTGCCGGCGGACAGCAACAGCAGCCCGAGCCAGAGACGCCACCAGCGCTGCTGGCGCGCGGCCGGTGTATCGGCCACGGCGGCGCGCACGTGGCGCGACGCAATCTGCTGCACACCCTCGCCATAGGCAAGCAACATCGCCTTGTGCGCTATCACGTTCACCAGCCGCGGCACGCCGCGACTTGCGCGGTACAGCTGCGCCACCGCGCCATTGCCGAAGAGCGGGTTACCGCGGTATCCGGCGACGCGCAGCCGGTGGCCGAGGTAATGCTGGAGTTCCTGTTTTTGCAGGCCCTTGAGCGTGTACTGAAAAGTGATTCGTTGCCGCAGCTGGCGCACCGATTCCTGCGCAAGCCTGGCGTCGAGTTCGGGCTGGCCGAACAGCACGACTTGCAGCAACTTTCTTTTCTCGGTTTCCAGGTTGGTCAGCAGCCGCAGCGCTTCCAGACTTTCCAGGGGCATGGCCTGCGCTTCGTCCAGACACACCACGACACGCTTCTTTTTTCTAGCGAAATTCAACAGCGCCAGCGTAAGGCTTTTGAGCAAATGGTGCTGTTCAGCGTCTTTTTCCAGGCTCACCCCGAGTTCTTCGGCCAGGGCCAGCATCAGCGCGCGCGGCTCCAGGTAAGGATTGAGGATGTAGGCGGATGCGTAGGATTCGTCGAGAGTCGTAAGAAACTTGCGGCACAGCAGCGTTTTACCGGTACCGACTTCTCCGGTGATCTTGATGAAACCCTCGCCGTTCCTGGCGGCGACAAGCAGTGTATTGAGCGCTTCCTGGTGGCTCGCACAGGCATAAGCGAAGCTGGTATCCGGCGTGATGCCGAAGGGCAGTTCCCGCAAACCGAAGTAGGATCCGTACATCTCCGGTCACTTCTGATCCGGGCCCCGACGCCGCAGATGCTGCATGCGTTCGTTGACTTCCTGCGCCTGCTGCTGCCACACCGCGTCGCCCTGGATGATGGTGGTCTTGAGCAGGATCACCAGCTCGCTCTTGCTGAGCTGCTGGCTGCGGCTGCCGAAGACGCTGCCCCATAGCGACGAATCGAGGGCGCCCGGCAAGCCCGAGCGGCTGTTGCCCTGTGATTGCTTCATCAAGCCGCCGATCGCGGCAATGGTGCCGTCCTGCACCCGCACTATGGTGTCGCTTTCGTTGATGTTGCTCGAAGCGAGCGGCAGCGTGAAGGTGCCGAGCGCGCCGAGACTGAGGGTCTTGGTTTTGTCCGTGACCTGGCTCACCGAGGGATGAACATGCAGGATGATCTGCCCGTCGTCGGAGATTTGCGGTGTTACGTCGAGCGCGATGCCGGAAAAAAACGGCTGCGTGGTGATCGTCGGTGACACGGTGGTGGTGGTCCCGCTCGCGGTTGAGGTGGTCGAGACGTTGGTCACGAAAAATTCGTCGGTGCCGACCTTGATCACCGCTTTCTGATTGTTGAGGGTTGCGATGCGCGGGCTCGACAGCACGTGCACCGTGCCCTGTGATTCCAGGAAATTAAGCAGCGCGGCGAAGTTGCTGGTCTGAAACGCAAGCCCGAAAACCGACCCCGGCAAATTGGCGCCCGCTGCCAATGCGCTGGCGGCCGCGCCCGGATCAACCGAGAGCGTCGCATTCGCCAGCAGCGAGCCGTCGGGACCGCGCGCGACAAATCCCTGCATATTGCCGTCGGTTCGCAGCGTAGTGCCGGGGTTGACTATGCCGGCGCCAAAACGGCTGTTAGGGCTGGTGCGGAACGCCGCCCAGTTGATGCCGGTCGAAAACTGGTCGCTCAGCGTGACCTCGATTATTTTCGCCTCGAGCATCACCTGGCGTTCGACCATCAGCGACATCGCTTTCAGGTATTGCTCCACCGAACGCAGTTCGCCCGGCAACGCCCGTACCAGTATCACGCCCGCTGTCGGATTGACCACCACGCTGCGGCCGCCGTCCTTGCCTATGATAGAGAGAATGGATTCATTGATCTCAGCCCAGAAATCGTTATTGGACGTGGTCGTGACACGGCTGCTCTCGATCGACTGCGCGCCGCCCCCGGCAGCGGGCGCGGCCGCTGCCACAGAGCCGGCGGCACCCGGCGATTGACTGGGCGCACTGGATGCCGGCCCTTGGATCGAACCCGAGGTCACGCGCACGTCGGCGCGGCCGACGCGGCGTCCGGCCAGGTAGTTCACCTGAAACAGCCTCGTCTGCAAGGTCACCGGCTGGACGTAAATGCGTGTGCCCTGAATCTTGTATTCATAGCCGTAGAGTTCGCGGATCGCCTCCAGCGCTTCGAGCAGGGTCACGTCCTTGAGATTTACCGAAATCGTTTCCTTGATGTCGGGATGCACCAGCATGCTGTAGCGCGTGCCCGACACCAGCGCCATGAACACCTGATTTGCCGGCGCATTGTTGACCCCCAGGTCAAAACGCGGCTCGAGCGGCTTGCTGCTCCTGGGCATTTCGACCGTCAGCGGCGGCAACAGCGCCTGGCTTACGGCATCCGGCGGCGCCGGCCTGACGCGTGCCTGTGCCGCCGGCCTGAGTTCAGACTCGATCTGCTCCCGGAGCGCGTCGTTTTTAATCAACTTCGACTCGCATGCAGCCAGACTGAACGCCAACAGCGTCACCAGCAGTGAATTTCTCATCACGGTTTTCCTCGGATATCGGCGGCAGGACTGCATTTTTTCCAATCGGTTAACGGCCCGCAGCAGGCGCGGGCCCGGCCGCCTTCATGTTTATCTGCGGGTACATGCGCAATATCTCGGTGCCGCCGGCCGATCGCAACTCGACTTCGCCGGCGGTAATTTTGACCACGCGCGCGTCGCCGTATGTGCCGCCGAGCTTGACGATTGCGCCGCCGATAATCGCCGAACTCCCCGCCGGCGAAATCATCACGCTTTGCAGCACCGGGCCCGCCGTAGCGGCCGTGTCGCCGGGGGCATTCGCCAATACCGCGGCGGGCGGGCGTGTGGGATCATTTAATTCCTGTGCGCCTCCGGCGAGCGGACAGCTGGTCAGCAGCGCCGCCAGCGCAAGCGCGCCAAAAACCGGTTTCATACCTCCAGCCATGCCTGGTCCAGACTCAAGGTGTAAACCGTCACGGTCAGCGTCAGACGCGGATAGTCATCGGCATTCAGGCTCGCGCGTGACCAGAACATGCGCCACGGCAGCTTTTCGAGCCGCGTCAGGTAATCATGCAGATCGGTGTAGCCGCCCTGAAGTGTGATCCGAAGTCCGTGCCTGAAAACGCTGCCCGTGTCCGGCGCAGGTTTCTTTTGCGGGCCGGGTGCGGTGGCGGTACTTTTCCCGGCTTTGTCCTGCAAATCCACCAGCGGCGTCGCCGGCAGCGTGCGCAGTGCGATCAGCTGCAGCCGCGGATGACGCGCCAGTACCTCCTGTAGCACGGCTTTCATGTTCTGCGCCGGGACCAGGCTGCGCTGCAGATCCTGCAGCGTCGCGTCAAATTCGGAAATCTGGCGCTTGATGCCCTCGCGACGCGCAAGATTTGCGGCATTGGGATCGGTCTGCTTTTGCTTCAGTGCATGGATCCGCCCTTGTAGCTCCTGCATTTTCGCCTGCTGTTGCACGATCCGCGCCGAAAGCGCTTTGTTGCGCTTGGCCAGCGGGTCGATCATCAATGCGTTCAGCGTGAACACCGCGACCGCGACCGCGGCGGCAAACGCCATCGCCCGCTCGCGCAGCGACAGCGTGTCTATCCTGGCGGCAAGCTTGCGCCATTGTTCCTTCATCGCGCACCTTCCTGGCGGATCGCGGCGTTAGCCGCGCGCGACACCGCGGTGGTGTCGATCGCGCCCAGCAGCGGTGGCTGAACCGGCACCGTTTTCAACGCCTGATGCAGGTTTTCGGCCGGCTCCAGGGTGGAAATATTGAAATCGAGATAGCGCGGTAAAACCGGCTTCGGATCCTTGGCATCAGCCCGGCCCTTCGCATTCGGGTCGGCCCTGGGCTGCGCTGCGGGCTCAGGCGGCGGCTGGCTGATACGCATGGCCGCGAACTGGCGGCCCTGCAACGCCTGCTCCCGGTTCAACTGCCTGAGATAACCCGCGACCAGATCGGCGCTCGTCGCCCGGCCCTGAAGTGCGAGTTCGTTGCCGGCGATGTCGAATCCCGTCAACCACAGACCGCCGATGCTCTGGCGCGAGAACGCCCGCATGTATTCGGAAAACCCCTTGGTGTTGCCAAATACGCCGCTTTTCAGCGTCTCGATGATTTCGCGGCGGCTCTTCAAATGCGTATCCGCAGCTGCGAGCTCCGCCTCGAGTCGGGCATCCGGTTTCTGTCGTGTCAGCTCGGCGGCAAGCTTATCGTGGAGTGCAACGGCCTCCTTGTAGGCCTGATCGACGGCCTGCGCCCGGGCCTGCACCGCGCGCAACTGATAATCCTCGTAAACCGCGCCCAGCGCGACCAGCATAATTGCAATGCCCATGCCGTACAACATCGCCGTCGCTGAAGTGTAGGAAAACCCCTGCTTGCGGAAGATCGGGTTGTACAGATTGATCTGCTGACTCATGCTGTCGCACCTTCCGTGCGCAGCGCAGCGCCGATCACCGCCAGGTATTGCGACTGGCGCGCAGGATGCTCGAATCCCGGCGCACCCCGAAAATCCATTACCGACGCCAGATCGATAGTCTCAACCGGAATGGAGATTTCGGGCGCGAGGCTCTGCTGCAGCCCGATATCCTGCGGCAATGGCGCCAGCAGCAGCTTCACGATCGGCACGTAGCCGTAGACGCGGTCGAAGTGATCGAGCGAGCGCTGCACTTCGAGCGCGATACGCTCGAATATCGGTTTGCGGCTCTCGGCATCAGCCTGCAGCAGTTGCGCGAGTGTGGTCTCGATGCGCCGCGCGAGATACAGCTCGCCGCCGCGCGTAAACGTCAGGATGCCCTCTTTTTCGTAGAACGCGAGCATGGCGATGCCCTGCTCGCCGGATTCGAACAAGGCCGCGATATTGCGCTGCGCGAGATCCGGGATGTCGATCACCTCAAGCGCCAACTGCGCCTCGTAGAACGGCTTGATGCAGCTTTCGATCACGCTGTTGCGCGCCGTGACCGCATACACCGAGCGATTGCGCGCCGACGCGGTCTGGTCGATCGGGATATCGAGCACGTCGACCGTCGCTGCTTCGAGCGGGTAGTCGATCGCTTCCTTGACGCGCCAGCGCACCGCAGATTTCAGTTCAGCAGCCGGCACATTGGGCGCGTCTATCGGCTGCATCTGGTAGTCCCCGCTTCCCAACAGCGTGGTGCAGCGGTAGCCGTCAAGTTTGAGTTCCCGGCACAGCCGCGCCAGCGTGGCGGAGTCCGATCCTTGCTTGCGGTATGAATCGCACAATGCAACCTGCGGCTTGCCGTTAGCCGCGCGCTTGACATGCGCGAGATCGACATGATCCGAGCGGGTGTCAATTGCCAACCATCCCGATTGCTTCTTTCTTTTGAAAAACAATGGCTTTCCTGCCAGTTTTCCGATAAACTCCTTTAAGTTAAAGCAATAACACGTTGTTGTCAAATGATAATAATCGGAAAACCGTGGTGGACTTATTCTGACTACCCCTCTGAATACAACGTGTTACCACTCCCCAGCGGCATGCTAGTAATCCTCGCGCTGGTAAATAAACTGATCGGCGCCACGGTAAGTGCCAAAGGTCGCGCGCGCGGTCGGATCGCTGGTGTAGGCGGTTCCGCACCACGCGCCTTGCAAATACCCCTTGCCGGCCCCGGTGCTGGCCGGCATGCCGGCGGTACATGACGCACCCGCCGTCGCTGCGGTCAGGTTCACCGACACATCGACGCTGCCGTTATTGGCGGCCCCTGGCGCCGACAAGCGCAGCGTGCCGACGCCGGAGTTGAACGCGCCGCCTATCGTCACGGTGGTCTCGCCGGAATTCAGATTCCTCTGGTAATTTCCCAGCGCGACGTTGTTGAGCGCGAGGGTGGTACAGCTGTCCAGCGTATTGGTGACGAAGCCGCTGCCGTTCCAGTATTGGGTTTGCATCGCGACCGGCATCGCGATCAACTGCGAGCCGTTCGCATTGAACAGGCGCAGCCTTCCGAAACGCGTCGCCTTGCCGTTGTTGAAGCCGATACCGTTGCCGGCCGTCGCCGCGCCGAAGCGCGCCGGATTCGACGCGTAGGCCACCCCGTCGGCGTCGATCACGTTGAGCGCCAAGCTGAGTTCCGCGTCAAACGGCGCGGCCGGCGTGGTGCGCGTGAAAAAGATGCCGGTGCCGGAACTGAAAGTCAGCGTGCCGGTACCGGCTCCCGTGTCCACCACCGCCGGATCGGAGGCGACCGCCGGCAGCCCGCTCACGTCGGGCGATCCGGTCGCCGCCGAGTAGCGCGCGGCCTGGGTCGCCGGTGTCACGCTGGTGCTGGTAATGCGCCACCACGCGCCGGTATACAGCGTCGTCGTGTTGTTGCTGGAGTCCTGCGCCGCCACCGTAATCACGGGCTGGGTCGTGTAATTGAAGGACTGGCCGACGTAGGTAAAGCCGCCCGCACCGCAGGCGGTCCCGAACTGCGGCGTATTGAGCGTAACGGCGAAGTGATCGGGCACGAAGCGGCCGACGTTGATCACGGCTGAAACGATATTGCGCTCGGTCGCGGTCGATCCGTCGGAGGCGTCCACGCTGGCGAAAGCCGAGTCCACCAGTTGCAGCGCAAAAGAACCGACCTCGCCGTAGCTGGCGGCATTGGAGCTCAACTGTCCCGAACTGAAGCCCGCGCCGAGACTGAAGGTTCCGAACGAACTGGTGCAGCTCGCCCCGGCGCAGGCAGTCAGCGTCGGGGTGGGGGAACCCGCGTAGTTGGTGGTGGTTGCCGGCGTGCCGGCTGCGTTGACGGCGCTGGCGCTCACCGTGAAGTTGCGCCCGGCGTTGTGCAGCGTTCCGCCGGCGGTAAATACGACGTTGCCGAGCGTGCGGCCCGTGCCGGGGGTCTGCGCATCGTTGTCGGTCACGCTGAAGCTCGCGAACGCGTCGGGCCGGATCGTGAAGTTGTCGTTCGAGCATCCGGTGACCGTCGGCGAAGTCACGGGAAACGTAACGCGCAGCCGCGCGTCGGAATAGGAATTGGCAACGGTAAAGCTGATCGTCCTGCGCCCGTTATCGCCCGACACGAAAGCCGGATCCGACAGGGTTTGCAGCGAGGTCCAGCTCGCGCGGCAGCCGGTGGTTGCATCAAGGGCGCCGGTGTTGTCGCTGCTGTTGAGCACTTCGACCCTGACCGTGCCGGTGAATGTGGTGAGGATCGCGGTTCGCGCCGTATCGAGCGCGATGATGTCGAGGCTGATCGTGCCGCCCGCGATCTTGGTCTTGATCACGCCGCTGATCGCGCCCGCGGCGGTGCCGGTTTCGTAAGCGTTGAAGCCTCCCGCTGTCACCAGAATGAATTTCTTGGCGACCGCGTAGTCGCCCGCGACGTTGGAATCGGTGATACCGGTGCCCGAGATGGTGGTGGTCGTGGTGGTAAGCGCGGAGGGCGTAATTTCGGTCCAGCTTGCTCCGTCATAGCGGCTGGCGATGAAGGTGGCCGGATCCGCCCCCGTATCGAGATCGCCCGGATTGACGAAGGTGAAAATGATCTGGTTGTTGGCGTGGGCGGCGAAACTGACGCTGTTGTTCGTCAGCGTCCAGTAGCGGTTGGCGCCCAGCGCCGGGTCGAGCGTGGAGGCGGCGATTTGCGGGTGATCGCCGGCGGTGGTGGACACGGTGAAATCTCCGGCGGCGGTGACGTTGCCGAAACGGATGTTGACGGGGGCGTAGCGGCTGCCTCCCGCCACCGAGCCCACCTCGAAGTCCTCGGTTACGCTGCCGGTGGTGGTATAGCGCTTTTTCAGGTTGCCCAGGACAAAATTGCCGGCGCCCGCGCTGCCGATGGCCGAGCCGTTGGAGATGTAGAGCAAGTTGGCGTTGGTGGTGATGATGCCGCTGGTGAGGGTCGCCGCGGTCGTTACCGTCACGCTGTGGGTGCCGGCTAGCGACAGGCCGTTGGCGTTATTGAGCGTGAGCCGGGTGAAAGTGGTGGTACCGCTGGCGGTGCCGGTAATCTGCTGCGCCGAGCCGCCGTTGAAAGTGAAGGTCCCGGTGCCCGAATTGAACGTGCCGCTGTTGGACAGATTTCCCGCCAGGTTGACGGTGGGATTGTTGCTCGTGCCGTTGTAGGTGACGCCCGAGGCCAGCGTCAGGTTGCCGGCGACGGTCGTGGTGCCGGAAGCGATGGTTTTCGAGCCGCTGCCGCTCAAGGTAAGGTTGCCGTAGGTTTCGGCCGTGACTGTCTGGTTGGCGCCGCCGTAATTCACGGTGCTGGTCGCGTTGAAGGTCTTGGTGCCGCCGCCGGATACCGTGACCATGGTGCTGGTGCCGGTGAGATTGAACTGCGCGCCCGCCGCCGCCGAAAAGCTCTTGGCGGAAGCGAGCGTGACGGAAAAGCCCCCGTTGTTCAGGATGCCGTTGGCGGCGACCGTGAGGTTGCCGAGCAGTTGGGATGAGGTCATGTTCCGGCCCAGCGTCACGCCGGTGGTATTGCTGATTGTCACGATGCCGAAAACGGCGTTGGCGCTGGTGGGCAGCGTCTGCGCGACGGTGCCGGTGAAATTCCAGGTCATGCCGCTGCGCGAGGTGAGATCCCCGAAGTTGTTGGTGAACGGCGTTGCCGCGCCGCTCATGTTAATGGTGAAGGTCGAGCCGGAAGTGAAATCCAGGGCGTTGTTGTCTAAATCGATGACGCTCAGATTCCAGGTGCCGGCGCCACTCCACTCATTGTCATTGCGCAGAAAAATCGTCGCGAGATTGCCGGCGCCGAAGTCGATGGTGCCGCTGTTGCTGATATCCGGCGCGTTATCCCCGTCCATGGTCAGCGTCTTGTTGGTGTTGTCCCCCCGCAGCACGCCGCCGGTGTTAATGGTGAGCGTGGCGATGCGGTTGGTGTTGACATCGAGGGTCACGGTCGCGCCGTTCGGGATCACGACGTCATCGTTGTTCAAGGGCACTCTCCCGCAACTCCAGGTCGCGGCGGCATTCCAACTGCGGGGCTGAGGAGACGATGCGGTCGCCGTGCAGGTCGCGCCGTGCGCGGCGCCGGCCGACGCCAACAGCAATAACCCGATAGCGGTGCGGCATTCCATTCCACGCGCCATCATCGGCTCACCATGATGGTGACCTGGCGCTCGACGTAATTTGCGCCCGGAGCGTTGTTCGGACAGTTGCCGCCCGCCGGCTGATTGCAGGCGTTGGCGACGATGGTATCGGTGCTGACCGTAACTCCTGCCTCATCGAACTGGCTGCGCGTGCAAGTGACGGTCGCGGTATAGCCGCTCAACGTGCCGCTGAACGCGAGCGCGCTCGACGCGGCGCAGGTATTGTTGCGCAGCGAATTGTAAGCACCCCACTCGACGCCGGAACGCGCCGCGGCGTAAGCGCGCGTGCCCAGCGTGTCGAGCGAAACGCCCGCATCCTGTTGCACGCGGAAACCGACCATGTACGCGCTCAACAGAAACAGCATCGTGATCAGAAACACGCTGGTCACCAGCGCGAAGCCGCGCTGCGATGACGCGCGGTTGGGGATGCGGGTTGGGATTCGTTCGATCATGGCACGTTGCTGACCTGGACCTGCTGGAACAAATTCAAGGCGGTGGCGCTGGTGGCGTCGGCAAAACCGAGCCAGAGCGAGACCACGCCGACGCGCTGGTTGATCACGTTCTGGTCGTAGGTAATCGTGCACGCGGTTATGTTTTGCGCCAGCAGCGCGGTGGTGCCTGCGGGCGGTGCGGGCTGCGTGGCCGCGATCGCGTAGTCCGAAATACGGCGCAGTGTCCCGGCGCCGGGATCGCAGACATACGATACCGGCCCCGAAATGACCTGAAAGCGGCGGCCCGGCGACTCGAGGTTGAAGGTATTCGATGCAAACCGGATCACGTTCCCGCCGCCGCTGCCGGCCGCGGCGGAAACAATCAGGCTCTTGTTACCGCCGGTCACAGCACCACTGGCATAGGCGTCGGCATTGGAATAGCCGGGGCCGAGGTTATAGACCACGACAAAGTCGGTATTCACGATCGATGCGCGATTGGGAATATCGCCGAGCGTGGTAAAGCAGGTATCGGACACGCCGAACGCCAGCACGTCGCCGAGCGCGTCACCCACGACGGCATCGCAGGCAAGCGCGGGAGACGAGGATGCGAGCGCGGTGCGATAGCGTCCGCCGGTGCGCATCGGCAGGAACTCGAGGTAAAACACCGCGCCGGCGCTGGTCACCCGCACGCTGTTGGGCAGCGCGGTTTGCAGGTCGCGCTTGATATGGACGAACGCGGTATCGGCAGCGTCGGTGATGGCGGCGCGCCGCTGCGCGTCCTGGTATGCCTGCAGCGGTAGGCGCAAAAAAACCGCGGTCGCGGTCGCGACGATGGCGGTGATCGCCATCACCGTCACCATCTCGACCAGCGTGAAGCCGCATCCGCGATCGGTCATCGGCATGGCCGGTTACAGATTCGGCGCATATTGGGTGCGATAGCCGTCGACGGTCACCGTGACATTGGCGGGGCCGGTCACCGTCACCGTGATCCGCAATGAATCAGTGGCGGCAACGCCGCCGAGCGCCGCCTGGGTTACCGTCACTGCCGCGTTGTAGATGCCCAGCCCGGTAATCGCCGCGCCGGTAATGTCCTTGATTCCGGGCGGGACCTCGCTCGCCGTGTCGTAGCCGTGGTAGTCGTTGACGTTGTCGAACGGCGTGCTGGCGCTGTAGCGCGACTCTCCCGCCTCGGGCCCCATCGCTTCCGGCGTCGCGCATCCCGCGGCGCTGGTCGCGGTCGACACCGCCGTATCGTCCGGATCGCAGTAGGTGAACGGCATCTGCTGGATTTCCTCGAGCAACGATTCAGAGATTGCGAGCGCCTGCTTTCTGACTACCGGATCGGCGCTGTCGCGCACCGCGTAATCGTACGCGACGAGCACCCCGCCGACGGCCGCGCCGATAATCGCGATCGACAGCACGAGCTCGACCAGCGTGAAGCCGTGATACCTTGGTTTCCGACCGCCGGTGCTAATTATGCACATAGCCGGTCACCGGCTCGACGTAGAAAGTGCGGTTGATGTCGCCGACGCCGGTGCTGTTCACGCTGATCGCGAGCTGCGCGCCGAGGCTCGGAACACCCGAACCGCTATAGCTGAACGTCGTCGCAGGCGAAAGGGTAACCGCGCCACCGGAGGGAGTATCGAGCGCAAGCGCGGCGCCGGTGCCGGGGTCGGTCACCGCAGCGGTGCAGCCGGCGTCGTAACAGACGCGAATCTGACTCGCGGTAATCACAACGAAGATCGGCTGCTTGGGCGGCGATTGCCGCTGCGCAATCGCGATTTTCTGCGCGTAGCGCACAATGCTCTGCGCATGGTCGTAGACGCCGCGCGATTCGAAACCGGTGCGGTCGACAAGCCGCGGGATCGCGAACGCGGCGAGGATGCCGAGCACGACCATGATGGTCACCAGTTCGACCAGCGAGAACCCGGAGGCGCCCGCACGCCGCAGTTTCATCCCGCGCCCTCTGCGCATATTCCGCATAAACCAAGAGATGGCATGCCGCGCTGCCGCGCCGCACCCACCCCATGACATCGCTCGGGCCGCCGCGCAAGCAATGCCGCCGCCCGACCGTCAGATCCGGCTGATCAGCACCCGGAACTGGTGGTCGCAGCCGCGCCCGTGGCCGCGGTATAGGTGACGAGGCAATTCGTCACCGCGGTCGGAAAATCGAAGGTCCCGGTCGCCGCCCCCGCCGTATAGGTGAACGTGCCCGAAACGTTGACCGCATTGTCGATGCCGCCCGCAGTGGACAGCGGAATGCCGCCGATGGTCGCGGAGGTGGCCACGGTAACCGTGGTGCTGTCCATCATCGTGACCGGGGAAGTGCCGGCGCCGAGCGCGATATAACGGCCCTGCACCACCATCACCGAAGAACGGATCGCACCCGCCAGTCCGTTGAGGGCGGCGAGGCGCGCCTGCGTGGTGTAACTGGCATAACGGGGGATCGCCACTGCGGCGAGTATGCCGAGTATCACGATCACCACCACCAGCTCAACCAATGTGAAACCCTGCTGCCTTGCTTTCATGTCTTGCTCCCGAGTAAATCAATCACAACCCCGTTATGGGGCCCATTGCAACCAGTCAAATATTTGTTCCTCACCGGTTTTCAGCAACCCGCAATCACTGGAGCGCCATGCACCGGCGCAAGACCGGTCCCCACCGGGGCGGCGTAAGTAAAACCGCAGGTGGCGGGGTCATTGCCGAGCACCCTGATGGAGATAATATCACCGGCGGCGGCACCGCCGCCCTGGCTGTCGAAACCTTCCGCCGCCGTCAATGTCAGGCCGGCGGCAGCGACGATGCCCGCGGCATCGGCGGTTGGATATTGATTGATGAGCGTGACCCCGAGTCCCTCCATGGTCAGCGTAAATGCTGCGGAGGTACAGGCGGTCGGGATCTGGGTGGCCAGGCAGGCGCCATGGGCAAGCGCTGCGGCGCTTTTTACCGCGCCTATCGCGCCGCTCAACTTGGCGATGCGCGCCTTCGTTTCGAGTGCTGCGTAGCGCGGCAAGGCAACGGCGGCCAGAATACCCAGGATAATGATCACCACCACGAGCTCGATCAGCGTAAAACCCGTTTGTTTCGCAGTCATTTCTTTCTCACCGTAATAGTCTGGCACGGATCGCCCGAAACATAAAAACATTTTGTCACAGATCCCGGATCACTTGATCATCGTTCTGCCGAGATCCCAGATCGGCAGGAACACCCCGAGCGCGAGCACCAGCACCAGAATACCGAGCGCCATGATCAGGATCGGCTCGATGTTCGCTGACAGCGTCTTGAGCTCGTACTCGACTTCGCGCTGATACAAATCGGCGACTTCCTGCATCATGTCATCGAGCGCGCCGGACTCTTCGCCCACCGCGATCATCTGCAGCACCACCGGCGTGAGTACGCCCGATGCCGCGGCGGTACGCAACACCGATTCGCCGCGCTCCACTCCCCCGCGCATTTTTTCTATTTTGGCGGCGATGTAATCGTTGTCGACCGTCTGCGCCACCGTCACCAGCGCCTGCACCACCGGCACGCCGCTGCGGCTCGCCAACGCGAAACTGCGCGTAAAGCGCGAGAGCGTGGCCTTGAGGATGATCGGACCGGCGATCGGAATTCCGAGCTTGAGCTCATCCCACCTGAGCCTGCCGGCTCGCGTGCGGGTCCACCCGCGGAAGCCGAAAATTGCGGCCACCGCACCGAGCAGCAGCAGCGGCCACCATTCGACCATGAAATTTGAAATATCGATCAGCATCTGGGTCATCCACGGCAACTTGGCGTGAAAGCTCTTGTAGACCTTTGCAAACGCCGGGATCACGAACAGGTTGATGATGACGATGGCCGCCACCATCGCTACGATCACAAAACTCGGGTAGCGGATCGCCGATTTGACCTGCTCGCTCATGAACTTGTCGAATTCGATATGGTGAAACATGCGCAGGAAGATTTCATCGATCTTGCCGGTCATTTCGCCAACGCGCACCATGCTGACGTAAAATGGCGAGAACACTCTGGACTGGCGCGCGAGCGCCGCCGAGAGTTCGTGCCCGGAATCGAGGCTCTCCTGCAGGTCCCTGATCACCGCGGCGAAGGTCTTGTTGGTGGTCGATTCCTGCAGGCCCTTGAGCGCGCGCATGATGGGCACGCCCGCCTTGAGCAGGGTGTACATCTGGCGGCTGAACAGCATGAGGTCTTGCGGCGTAACCTTTTCCTCGAACATCCGCGCCAGCGCGCCCGCGCCCGCGGCGGCCGCAGGAGCGCTGGTCAGCGTGATTTCAACCGGTGTGATGTCGAGCTTGATCAACTGCGACGCGGCAGCGCCGCTATCGGCGCTTTCGAGCACGCCCAGCACCGGATCGCCGCTGCGATTACGGGCTTTGTAGGCGAAGAAAGGCATCAGTCTTCGAATTGGCTGCTGACGCGCATTGCCTCTTCAACCGTGGTTCTGCCCGTCACCACCAACTGCGCGGCGTGGGCGCGCAGAGTATGGCCGCCAATTTCGCGCGTAGCAACTTCGATGAATACCGCCGGATCCGCCTGGTTAGCCGCCGCCACTACCGGCTTCGACATCTCGAGCATTTCGTAGACGCCGGTGCGGCCGAGATAACCCGTGCCGCCGCAATGCGAACAGCCTTTGCCTTTGACGTAACGGTAACTGTCAATCTTAGGCCCGAGTTCCTGCGCCAGCCACTCGTGTTCGCCCGGCAGCAGTTGGCAGGGCTCGGAGCAGGATTCGCAGATTAGCCGCACCAGCCGCTGCGCGAGCACCAGCTGCAGCGACAGAGCGACCATGTAGCGGGGCGCGCCCATATCGAGCAGCCGGATCGGGGTGGTTACCGCATCGTTGGTGTGCAATGTCGACAACACCATGTGGCCGGTCAGCGCCGCGCGCAGCCCGGTTTCGACCGTTTCCTGGTCGCGCATCTCGCCGACCAGAATCACGTCCGGGTCCTGGCGCAACACCGAGCGCAGCACGCGCGCGAAGGTGAGCTCGATTTTCTCGTGCACCTGCACCTGATTGATGCCGGGCAGCCGGTACTCGACCGGGTCCTCGACCGTGATGACCTTGCGCGCCGGCGTATTGAGCTCGGCGAGCGCGGCGTACAGCGTGGTGGTCTTGCCGCTGCCGGTGGGCCCGGTCACCAGCAGCATGCCGCTCGGCCGCCGCAACACCGCCTGCATGCGCTCAAGGATAAGCGGCGGCATGCCGAGCTTGTCGAGCGTAAGGATGCCGGTTTCCTGACTGAGCAGGCGCATCACCACCGATTCACCGAACTGCGTCGGCATGGTCGAAATCCGCACATCCACCATCGAGTTGTAAATCTTGACGTTGAAGCGGCCGTCCTGCGGCAGGCGCTTTTCCGAAATATCAAGGCCCGATGTCAGCTTCAAGCGCAGCACCAGCGCAGGGGCGATCTTGGGATCGGCCTCGGTCTGCAGATGCAGTATGCCGTCAATGCGGAAGCGGATCTGCAGTTTCGTTTCCTGCGGCTCGATGTGAATATCGGAGGCACGCACCTGGATCGCGTCCTGGAACAACGACTGCAGCAGTTTGACGACCGGCGCTTCCTCGATTCCGGGCACTGCCGCCGCTACGCCGTAGCGGGCAGTGGTGTCTCCAAGCTCCGCTCCGAGTTCCTTCGCAAGGCCGCTTATTTCGCCGGTGCGGCGATAGACGCGGTCGATGGTCGCCACCAGCTGCGCCTCGGTGACCACCGAAACTTCGATTTCGCGTTGCAGGACGCGCGCGATTTCGTCGTAGGCATTGAGGTCGGTCGGATCCGACATGCCGACCTTGGCCGACTTTTGGCTTTCGTCGAGCAGGACGGAACGCAAACGGCGCGCATAAATCTCGGGCAGCTTCTGCATGACCTCAGGTCTGATGTTGTAGTGTTTGAGGTCGACATAGGGTAGCCGCAACTGCGTCGCCAGTGCCCCGGCAATGATTTCCTCGGTGACCAAGCCCATCCCGATCAGCACCCGCCCCAGCCTGCGAACCCGCCCCAGTTTGCGCCCGCTGTTCTTCTGCTCTTCGAGCGCGAGCGCGAGCTGCTCCGGTGTCAGCACCTTTTGCTGGATGAGAATTTCGCCGAGACGGGCTTTCTCGGGTCGGGCCATTTAGACTCCACCAATCGGTTGCATTATTCGACCGTCTGTTGGCGTGACGGTTGAGCCGCGAGAGAATAGTCCGTATTCGTCTTCGTTCGCATCGGAACATTTACGGGGCATGTTTATCGTCCTTGCCCGAGCCGGGCGATTGGTGGCGGTCGGTTCGAATCCATCCCAGTTCCCGTTCGGTAATCAGTGAAGCAAGTACGATGTAGGTCTTCCAGATCACGTACCAAGGCACATACAGCGCCAGGCGCGGCAGGCTGAGTACGCTGCCATAGCGCCATGCAGAAATCAGGTAATGCAGCACGAGTATCAAAATGAGGGCAAGTGACAGGCCTTTTTGCAGCGGATTGCCCAGGACTAGTGGGGGAAGAATCGACAAAGCGATCAAGCTGCCCGGGGGCATGATTACGTCCAGCAGGCCGTCGAAAGCAAAAAAGTCCCCCTTGAGCGTCCGCCGCAACAGGTCAGGCGCATATTGCCTGATGATCTTGAGGCGACCGCGTTCCCAGCGTACGCGCTGGACTTCGGCGCCCCGGCCGCCTATCGGCATCTGGGCTTTGACCCAGACCTGATCGGCAAAGGCCACCTTGTATCCGGCGTTGAGCAAGTGCAGGTGATATTCGATATCCTCGACGATGGAGTGGGCGAGATACGGAACCTTGGCGACTACCTCCCGGCTCAGGCAGAAACCGTTGCCGAAAATCCCGCTTGACATGCCCATTGCCGCTCTGCCACGGGGCCGTAGCGCAAAGAATGAGGCCAGCGTCAACTCCATGATGCGGGTACGGGTAGCATCGCCAGGATTCAATACGCCATAGCGTACCTGCACCGCCTTGGCGCCTTTCTCCAGCATGCGGTCCATCCGCATCAGGGTATCCGGATGAAGATGAGAGTCCGCATCCATCACCAGAAAGGCATCCCAATCCTCACCCAACAGCAGGCTCAGGGCGTCGTGGAGGGCCTGCCCTTTGCCCGGATTGCTGCTGCGCCGCAGAACCCTCGCGCCGCCGGCGCCGGCCTTTTCCGCCGTGTCATCGCTGCAGTTGTCGGCGATAACCACCAAGCCGAAGCGGTCCCGCGGGTATCGTTGCTTCAGTACGTCTGCCACCGTATCGGCGATCAGGAGGCTTTCGTTGTGGGCCGGAATCAGCACCACAATGCGCCTCGATTGCTGGCTGTTTTTTTCCAGCCGGGTCGGAAGGAAGGAAGCGAAGGTGAGAAGGACGATATAAAATACGGGCAGGCCCGCGATGATCAGGAACGCCCATACCAGAAGGGCGGTTAATGTCTCAACCACAAATCCACTCCTGTGTGCCGCGGCCAGGGGACGCCAATGAATTCAATTTCACAAGACAGCATTGATACGTTACCACACTCGGTCGGCAATGGCCTGTCTGCGCCGCATGGGACAGCGATCACGGGGGTTGAGACGTCGCGGCAGATCATTTTCCTGAGTTCGGTTTTCCCAAGCCTGAGCGAGACTTTCGTTTTCGATCAGTTTGAAGTGCTGCGACGCGCGGGTTTGCCGATGGCCATTGTATCCAACCATCGGCCCGCCGAGCACCAGATCCATCCGCATATGCGCGCCATCCAGGACCAGACCCTTTATCTTTGCGATGCGCGCGCGAGCGAAGTCCTGGCCGCGCATGGTGCCGCTCTGCTGCATTACCCCCTGCGTTACCTGCGCGCCCTGTGCACGCTGCCGTTTGCGGAGGAGTCGCTGCGCACCAGCATGGCCCATCTGACGGGGGCTGCACTTCTGCTGCAGCGTTTCGATCATCCGCCGCGTCCGCGGTTGCATGTGCATTTTACCTACGGCGCGGCGGGAGTGGCGCTGTGGGCGGCCCGGCTTGCAGGCATCAAATACTCCCTTACTTTGCATGGAGCCGACCTCATTTACGACTTCCCTCCCGATTTAAAAGACAAGCTTGCGGAAGCAGACGCTCTGGTGTCCATTTCCCGGTTCAACGTCGACTTCATACGTGAGAAATTCCCGTTGATGGACCCTGAAAAAATTATCGTAATTCCCCTGGGAATACCGCCGCTGGAGCGAGCAATACCGCAACGTCATGGTCGGAGCGGCCCGTTGCGCATATTGAATGTGGGCCGGTTGTACATACACAAGGCACAGCATCATCTGATCGATGCCTGCGCCATTCTGGCCGCGCGCGGGAAAGATTTCCGCTGCGATATCGTGGGCGAAGGCTCATATCAGACGTTTCTGGAGGAGCGTATCCGGCAACACCGTCTGGAAGGCAAGGTCAGACTCCTTGGACCGAAGTTTCATCACGAAGTGCTTGCGCTCTATGGCGAAACGGATCTTTTCGTGTTGTGCAGCATCACCGAGGGAATGCCACTGGTGCTCATGGAAGCCATGCGCGCGGGCGTACCGGTGGTGGCGACCGCCATTTCCGCGATCCCTGAACTCATCGCCGATGGCGGGATGCTGGTACCCCCCGCCGATCCGCTGGCACTGGCCAACGCCATCGAGCGGTTCATGGCGGGCAAACTGGACGTTGCCGCCTTGATCGAAAACGCGCGAAAAAGAATCGAAACCGAATTCGACCTCGAAACCAACGCGCTAAAGTTCAAAGCCTTCCTTGAAACGTTGGAGGCATGACGATCGCGACCGCCGTCCACACCCGCGCGTACACCTTGCGAACGGCCAGGAAATCAGCTGTCCCCTTTGCCGACGAGCACCACGAGAACGGTTTTGACCAGGATCTTTAGGTCTGTTACCAGTCGCCAGTGGTCGATGTATTCCAGGTCCATCCGCATCCATTCGTCGAAGCTGATTTTGTCGCGGTTCAATGCTATCTGCCAGGTACCGGTCAGGCCGGGCAGGACGCTCAACCGGCGGCGCTGGGAGATGCCATCAATCCGGGCGTAGTCGGACAGTGGCAGGGGCCGGGGACCCACCAGGCTCATGTCGCCCTTGAAAATATTGATCAACTGAGGCAGTTCGTCGATGCCGGTTTTGCGCATCCAGCGTCCTACCGCAGTAACGCGCGGATCTTTCCGCATCTTGAATGCCGGGCCGTCCCGTTCATTTCGCGCTCTCAATATATCCTGCAGGTTTTCGGCATCATGGACCATGGTCCTGAATTTGAATAACCGGAATATACGATGGTTGTAACCGTATCGCTCCTGGACGAATAACACCGGCCTGCCGTCGATGAGTATTATGAGCAGGGCTGCGACCAGCATGACGGGCGCGGCCATGATGACGAGCATGGCAGATACAACCATGTCGAGCAGGCGCTTCGCCAGGTAAGGCCACCCGATCTGATGACCGGAATAGATGACCACGTCGAGATTGGGAGCGCGCGCCGGGCCCGGCATGGCCTCCGTGCGGATGCGATACGATTTGCGCCGGTCGACCCCGCTGAATAGCTGGGCAGCAGGAAATCGCACGGTTATGCCCATATTATTGGCTTGATTGACGAGCTTTATAATCTCCTCCCGGTGCGCATTCATGGGCATGACCACCACCACCTCGTCCACGATCATCTTCTGCACCAGATCCGGAAAATCGCGCAACTGGCCGAGGTATGTCATGCCATCGCTTTTCGGAGAGAAAACCCGATCATCCAGAAAGCCCAGCAGCCTGTACCCGAGATCCTGGTTTGCGATGAGCATCTTCGCGTAATTGTGAGTCATCTCGTTGGACCCGACCAGAAGAATGTTGCGCTCATTCCGATCGCCCAGATTGAGGCCTTCAAGCGAATGCAGCGTGGCCTTGCGCAGCGTCAGATTCAGAAGCATCGCGCAGGGAAAGAAAACCAGGAAAAACGAGGGGGTCAGCAAGGTGATATGAAAGAAAAAGCCCGCCGCGGCAAAGATGATGGAGCCAATGCCGCAGGCCGCGCCGAGGGTGAGTACCTCCCTCAGTAGATTGACGAAGGGTTTGCGCGGCCGGTATTGAGCGGGTCTGCGAACCTCGTAAAGGTTCAACCGTTTGTAGATCAGCAGCCATATGCCGACCAGGGCCCCGAACCCTGCGATATTGCCGATCGTATAGCGCGTCGACAGAATATCGCGGAACGAAAGCCCGGTCGTTACCTCGCCCGCGATCGCAGTAGCGACAACAAAAGCAATGAGCAACGCCAGCAAATCCGATAGCGCATAGGTGCGGCCGATTATCTGGTCTTTGGCGGATTGCATGCTCTTCCTCCAGGGGAATTAAGCTTGTCTGTTACTTTCCTGCAGAACCAGGGATGCTTCGCCATAATGACGCGATTTCATGTGGATCCAGTCAAACGCTCGACCAGCCCGCGAAATGCGCTGTTTTTCCTGTTGAGCAGCAACACAGCGACTCCCGCGGCCAGCGCATCCACGAAAAAATCGTCCCAAGCAGCCCGCCTCCCGGGCAAATAAATTTGGTGCAATTCATCCAGCCCCCCGACCGCAGACACAAATATGAAAATCAAAAATGGCCGTTTACCTTTAACACCAACCCAGAGTGCCAAAGCGAGCACCCCATACGTAACGAGGTGCGCCAGCTTATTGTAGGGCTGCGGGAACAATCCCACTGCCAGCGGTTGGCGCCCGCCCCAGAAAAGCATGAAGAGCATAAACGCGACCGCCAGCAAGAAAGCCGTCTGCAATACCGCACGCTTCGAGCGGAAATCCATAATGCCCGCTGTCACAGGGAGAGCTTCATGATACTTGAAATCCGTGAATCCGCATGTCGATTGCCTGCCAAAAAATGAACGAGCCGCCTTGGTAAAGGTCCGCCCTGTCATTGTTCGAAATTCGTCGCATAACCCGTCCCGAGTTTACCGGGAGACGCCGTCTTTCAGGCTATTTGGCCGGGGAACACCGACGCCGCAGCGGTTCAAAACGATCCGCCACAGAAAAAGCGGATTGCCGATGAGGTAGCGCTTCCAGGTGTAGCCGGGCTGCACGGCAAGCCGGTACAGCCATTCCAGCCCGTTTCGGGTCATCCATGATGGACCGCGTTTAATATGTCCGGTAAAAACGCGCGCCAGGCTGCCCACTGCAAGGATTACCGGCGGCTGCAGGCGGTCCCGGTTTGCCCACACCCATTTTTCCTGGATGGGCCTGCCCAATCCCGCCAGCAGAACCTTCGCGCCGCTGGCATTGATCGCGTTAACCACGGCATCGCTTTCCGGCCCGGTTTTCTGGAAAAATCCGTGGTGGCAGCCGGCGAACCGGCAACGCGGGTGCTCGCGCGCGAGTTTGCGTCTGAGGTCTTCCCCCGCCTGCTCGACATCACCCAGATGAAAAATCGGCCATCTTCTCGCCGCGCAGAGTTCGAACATATCATCCACCCAGTCGGCGGGCGTCAGCCGTTCGCCTACTTTAAGGCCGGCAATTGCCGCTCCTAGTAGAACACCCGCCCCGTCCACGAATACCAGATCGGAGGCGTTGAGAATCGCGCGGAAATCCGCGTCGCCGTAGGCCAGGTTCATGGCGTGGATATTGACGTTGTTGATGAGACCGCCGTGCCCGGTTTCCGCCGCCCGGATGATGGTATTGAACAAGTCTGCTCGATAGACAACATGGATTTTCACCCCGAGCATTTCGATTGCAGGGTAACTCACCCCGGTTGAGTGGAAATCCTCCGTCACGCCCGCTTACCCCGTCCCGTGCCGGGATTGGCTGTAGACCTCTTCGAGCAGTTTGAATACCTGCGCGGCATTATGCTTCCAGGTATAGTCCCGCTCGATCCGCCGGCGCGCCGCGGCCCCCATGCGTGCGCGCAGTTCCTTGTCTTTGGTCAGGCGGTCGAGTGCCGCCGTGAGCGCGTCCACGTTTCCCTGAGGGAAGAGCAGCCCTTCCTCGCCATCCTGCAGCGTCGCCGCCACGGGGCTCGTGCAAACACTTACTGTCGGTTTGGCCATCGCCATGTATTCGAACAGCTTCAGCGGTGAGCAATAATAGGCCGAATTGGGTAGCACGGTGACGTCCATGGCAGCCAGGTAGGGAGGAATTTCCTTGGGCGGCACAAACCCCGTAATGGTGATGTGAGGTGCCAGATCGGGACCAGCGAGGCGATCGAGCAACTCCTTCCACTGCGCATTGGCCTGCCCGATCAACAACAGATGTATCGAGGGATGCTTTATCAGCAGGCGCGTAAAGGCATTCACGAGCAGATCGATACCGTGCCACGGCGCGAAGCTGCCGACGAAGCCGTAGACCACGGCATCCCCGGCGATTCCGTACCGCTGGCGCACCTCGACACCAGACAGTGCGGGATCAAAGCGCTCGATGTCCACGCCATTGGGAATGGTCATGACCGGTTTCGCGCCGCAGTCGACCCGCATCGGGATGGCCAGCTGCTCGCTCACCGCGAAGGCGCCGTGTGCAAGCTCCAAAGCATGGCGGTTGGTGAACCACTGCCTCAAGCCGGGCATCTGGCGGTAACCGCTGGGGAGTTCCTCCCGGTCGGGGCTGTTGAGCTCGATGGCCGACGGGATACCCAGCAAACGGCAAGCCCAAAGAACGGAAAGAGCCTCGCCTTCAAAGCGCATCAAGACTATATCCGGCTTTTCGCGCGCAAGATAACGCCGTTCCCTGACCAGGTGCCGGAGCTGGCCAATAAGAACCTTTACATCACGGAGGTAGTAGGGGCCGAGCTTGCGCCAGATTTCGCGCAGAAAATTCAATAGCCGGGACCGCACCACCACCCCCGGTGTTGTAATCAGTGGCGGCGCCAATACGCTGAACTGGATAGCCCTGGCAGTGCAAAGATCACCAAAAGCCGCCGCGAACTCCCGTGTATGCACGAATGATCCGTCGCGTTCGAACCGCTGGTAATGGACGTACAGGATTTTCTTGATCATCGTGTTTGACGATTCAGAGTTCATGGAAATCGAAGCTGTAGCCATCCGCGTATCCTTGCCGGGGCGTGGCGAGCATAGTTCTGGATAAACCATGTGGGGATTTCGCCGATGATACGCTTGGGAAAGTAAAGAAGACACAGCACGTAAGTGATGCAGGATACCGCCGCGAGTATCACAAGCACGAAGGGGGCGGCGAGTGACTTTGTCCCGTGCAACAAAGCTATGACCAGAAATTGCGCCAGCACAACGGCCGCCGCCACGGTCATCCCTGGAATCTGCGCACTGATGAAATCTTTCCAGGAACTGCTCAGAATCCGCGTCACAAATCGCGCCATGCTGAGATAAAACCACAGCGCGCCGATCACGACGGCCCAACTCACGGCCTCGATCCCATAACGAACCGCTCCCAGACAGCCGACAGCAATTACCAGAAAGTAAACGAATTGACGCCGCAACTCTGCATAGACATATCCCGTTGCCTGCATGACCGGGGCTGCCATGTGACAAACGGCCTTGAGCATACCGGCGATGGTAAGGATGCGCAGCGCCTCCGCCGCGCCCCGCCAATTTTCCCCGTACAGCCCAACGATGACGTACTCGGCTCCCGTCGCAATCCCCGCCAGAACGGGGAAGGTAATCAATGCGATCGCGTTTACCATCATCAGATAAGACCTTTTGATCCTCGCGCTGTCATTCTGTATTTCCGCAAAGGATGGAAACATGACGGTAGACATGGTTGAGGCGATCTTGTTCAGCGGCAGCATGACCAACTGGTATGCGCGGCTGTACAGGCCGAGCAGGGCGGGATTCAGGAACTTGCCGACAATAATGTAATCCACATTAAGAGCGAGATAATTGACGATACCGATCAGGCTCATACCACCGCCGAAGCTGAGCATACCGCCGATGCGGCCGGACAACGTAAGTGTTTCGTCATCGCGTCTATGGTGTCTTCGCTCTTCCAATAGCTTCTCGGTTTTGCGCTCGGATAACCTGACTGTGAAAATCGGCGGTACGAAATAAAGCAGGGAAAACGCGGACAGCAGCATCGTGGTCAAGCTGCCGATGACCAGGCTCCAGACGCCGAAACCCAACGCGGCGAGGCTGATCCCCACGACTGCGTAACCGAACAGATAGGCTGTAATATCCACGATGAACAGGCGCTTGAAATCGAGCCGTCGCATGAGCAAGCCCCGGCTGACCGCAGAAAACCCCGAGAACCACAAACCGACGGACAGGACTTTAATTATCTGCGTCAATTCGGGTTCGGCGAAAAAATTCGCCACCGGTTGCGCAATCGCCAATAGCAGCACGATCAGAACGGAAATGATCAGCAGGGACATCTTGGTGGCAGCCCTGATCTGCGAGTGCTGAGGCGTCGCGACGCGAATAACGGCCGCCCCCACGCCCAGGACGGAAATCAGTTCGGCAAAACCAATAAAGATCACGGCGATCGCTACCAATCCGAAATCGGACGGCAATAGCAAGCGGGCCTGGACCACCACCACCACCATTCCCAGGAAGGTCTGCCCCAAGACACGCAGGAAGTTCCAGTTGATTCCGCGCAAGGTGCGCTGTTTATGGGACCCCACCATAAGTTGCTTTCCGAAAATCGTTCTTCCACGCCCTTCAGCCGAGATAAGCAAACGCTGTCGACGAATATCATTGCCCGCAACGGAATCGCGTCTTTTCGCGAACGCTTTTTCGATTCATATCATGAACGTCGTCACCCGGCATTTGCGATTTCGAATCAGAGCAAGGACCTTTCAATATCAGCCGATCCCGATCCGGCTGGGGCCCCTTTCATTTTCTCCCGAAAACTGACGACGCCGATCTGAAAATATTCATGGCCCTGACAGCTATTAATGACGATGGCCTCGTTTTCGCAAAGAAAAACGGCGCCACAACCGCCACGACAGCCTGCGAAAACAACGTCGCAATTGCCGCCCCCTTGATGCCATATAAGGGAATGAGTAAAAAATTACCGGGGATATTAACAACAGCCCCTGCGCCTATATACCAGAAGCTGTACTTTTGCAGGTTTTCAGCCAGGAGCCATGATCCTCGCGCAACTCCGAGCGCCGCAAACAGCCCGCCCCAGACATGAATTGCCAGTATGACCCCGGCTTGTTCGTAGGCATGACCAAACAGCAGCAGCACCACCCAGTCGGACAGAATAGTCAGGGGAACCGCCACGGCAAGGGAGATCCATACCATCAGGTCATGAAGTTGCTGCAGCCGCTCCTGATAGAGCGCCTCGGATTTCTTTTTGGCTTCAATAATGGCAGGTAACAAGGAACTCACGATCGCCGTCGGAATGAAGCCCCATGCCTCATTAATCTTTACCGCCGCCGAATACAGCCCTACTTCCCTGTCGCCCAGCATCTGCCCGATCATGATCTGGTCGATACGCATATAAATCATGATGGATAGGCTTGAAACCATGAGCGGCCAGCCATTTCTCAGCAACTCGCGCGCGACGCGCCCGCGGTACCGCCAGTTCCAGACTTTATAACGATTGCTACGGTAAGCGATCAGGAGAAAAAGGGTTGAAAAAGCAACCTCGCCCAGCCCCGCCCACACAAAGGAAATGAGGGGCGCGGATGTTACAAGCAGGGAGATTTTGACCAGCGTCATCAAGACAAAAGCACCGGTGGCGGAATAGACGGTATATCTTGATTGCACTATCGCCTGAAAATAAAAACCGATGACATTGACGGACTGAAAAATAAAACTCGCGGCCGAAATTGCGGCTATCCACAATGTGAGTGTTTCGCCGCTGCGCATGAATGAAATGACAAGGATTGCAATCAGAAATGTAACCGAGCTCCCGATGAGTTTCAGCGCGAACGCGCTTCCTAAAAGCTCATCGGTCTGATCCGGGTTTTTGACGACTTCGCGCACCACGATGCCGTCCAGCCCCAGCGTCGCGAAGGCGCCAAACAGCGCCATGAATGCTATGACATAGCTCCACAGCCCAAACTGCTGCGGGCCCAGATAGCGCGCAATCCATACCCCGACAATCAGCCCCACGCCCAAACGCAGGATATTGTCGGCAAACAGCCAGCCACTATTGCCCAGCGCGGCCTGCAGGCGATAACGCCCATCCAGTCTGGAGCGAACGAACTGCGGAAAGTATTTCAGCCAACGCGCGTTCATGCCATGTTTACCCGGGTTCCGCGCAAGTCTCGCTGATCGCGAGACTCAAATCCGAGGCCGTGGCTGGAGTGTCGTCCTGCCCTGTGGCAATAGCGGGGTTGGCGTCATTCTGGAGGCCGCGGCAACCAACCCGAAGAGAACCCAGAGCGTAAATTCGTCATAGGGTGCGGTCGCATTTACCATGTTATGCAGGGTCCACGCAACCAACATGCAGACCACTCCGATACCCAGAGCGGCCAGTACACCCTCGTGTTTCCGGAAGACACGATAGGCTTCCCGTAAGAACAGGAAGAAATACGTGTAGACGAAGACAAAAAGAGACGGTATCCCGGTCTCGGCCGCCATCTGCATCCAGGTATTGTGTACCGCTTGCCCGTACCAGGTAGAGATTCGCTCCAGGGTATGGTCGTAGCGCTTCATCTCATGAGTATAGTTATTTAACCCTACCCCCATCACCGGGTTGGCCATGATCATTACCTTGGCGACTTCCATCAGCGGGACACGCACCAATGCGGTACCCGCGTCACCCTCGGTGAGGCGGGCTCGGAAACCGGCTGAGGCGGCGAACATGACGCTGAACAGGAGCAGCAATATTCCCGCCGCTGCGCCAAGCCCGAGCACAGGATTCCTGCCCTGTTTTCGCATCCACAGGAAAACCCCTGTTACAACGGCCAAGCCAAGACCCATCCAGGCGCCACGGGAGCCGCTCCAGATCTCCGCCAACAACGCCAGCACGACGGCGCTCATGAGCAACACGCGTAACGAAAATCTTTTCTCGATGAGGAACAGGAAGCCCACCCAAGGCAGTATGAGATTGAGGTACATGGCCAGAGCGTTGGGATGGGTCAGGGTGCCGGCCACACGGACTATATATCCCATCCCCACCCGGCTTTGTAGGGAGATCGCGGTTCTGCCCAGGTTTTCCGCGGTGAAGATGACCCCCACCAAGGTTTGCTCAAGTACGATCACGCCTTCCATGATCAGGACGCCCGCGAAAGCAAGACCTATTACTTTGACGGTTTGCTCGTCCCGGATATTGTTGGCGAGATACAGCAGAATCAGGTAGCCCTTCGCGTGCAGATACAGCGTGCTATAACTGAAAAACGGCGCCGGGGCAAGGAAGCATGATACCAGATTGATCAGGAACAACAGCATCAACGGCAGCAACCAGCCCTTGGGCAGGCGCACCGGCGGACTGTTCGGATCGAATAGCAGTTCATGTACCCAGAATAACAACAGTGGGATCATGAACGCATCGAACAGCGAAATCGGAAATCCGTTCGCGGAGACCTCGTAAGGCAGATCTTTCACGAACATGAAGGTAATCTTGTAGAAGATGGGCAGCGACAGGACAGCGAAGAACAACAGAGTCTGTTTGAGAAAACGAGTAGTGGCACCTACCAGGATACCGATGCTGACCGCACCCGTTATCACCACGAGGAAAAGCGTCCACTTGAACGGTACGCGAACCATGCTGTAGACGATTAAGGCCCCGGCCGCCAGACCGATCGCGGCCGGCAAGAGGAGGCTTAACAGCGAGTCCCGTTCGGAACGCATGGAACTCAAAGCAGCTTGAGCAGTGCCCTGGGAACGGGGTATTGGCGATAGTTGAGTATTGCGCCCAAGGAGGCTATCCCCATTTCGGACAGATCATCCACCAGGTTGTTGATCGCCGGGTAACGCGACTCTCCGCAACGCAGCACCAGAACAACACCATCGCACGCCCTTGCCGGTGCGTAGGCCATGGGTGTGAATGCTATAGGGGGGGCGTCCACGACGATGGCATCGTAGGTTTGATGCGCCGTCGACATAAAGTCGTAAAACCACGCCGTCGACGAGGCAGTCGATCGATCCGGGCCAAGTCGCACCGAAACCACGCCCAGATTAGTGTCCGGCGCAGACCACTGCGCTGAGCTGTTGTCCATACCGACAAACAGCGTTGCCATCGCGCCCGCAGCCGGCGCCTTGTCGACCGCGGGATCAACATCCACGAACAGGACGTTTCTGTGAGCGTCATCGGCCGCTAGTAAGTAAGCAAAACAATAACTGACGGTCGTGGTCCCGGAACCTTTGGCCAGGCTCGAGAACATGAAGCTCATCTGGCGGGTCTCGCCTTTCGCCGTGTGCGACAATTGGAATACGATTTTTTGCAATTCCATGGCCCACTGCCTGGGGAGGTTGAGCGGCGGCAATGGATTCGCGGGCAGCGGCCTCGCGGCTTTGGCTTTCGGCGCTGCCGGGGGAGCGGTTTCGATGACCGGCTTTGCCGGCGCGACGCCCGATTGCCGGTTGAGGAGATCCGAGAGCATGCTCATGCGTTTCTCCTCTCCGGCATCAGCGGCCGGAACGAGCGCCTGGCGGCAGGCTGTCCTCGTTTCGCGTCAACAGCATCCAGCGACCCCAGATAGTTCAAATTGGTGTGTATGCCAAGGTCTGTCGGGTTCCAAACGCGTTTTTCCCAGGCGTATGACCCCGCAGCCAGAGACATGGCAAGAATGAATGCCACCGGAAGGGACAGCAGCAGGATCTTGCCGGGTTGCGGGAACCACGGCGAGCTGGGTACGGTAGGACGCGAGACAATCTCGACGTTGGCAAACATGGCGAGGTCCTTTTCGTCGTTGATGCGCGCCTCTTCCTTCCTGGTGCTGTACATGACGAAGTTATCCTTGTTCATGCGCTGATCGAGTTCCAGTCGTTCATATTCCAGTGCGTTCCCGGTCAGCTTGATATTATCTCGCGTTATTTCCTGCATCTGACTTTCAAGGTCCACAATCGCACTGTTCATCGAGCCGATTTCGACCCGGAGATCGGTGGTGATCTGCTCCATATGGGACCGAATCTGCTTCCTCATATTTGAGTACTGGATTTCGGCATCCGTCACCGGCTTGGAGCCCGGTTGAAAGTCGCTAAGGGCCCGCTGCCGGTTGATGATCAACTGGGCCAGGCTTTTTTCCATTTCCACCAAGGCCGGGTAATTTAGAATCGCCTCCCGCGGAAGGCTGGGGAAAGCGGCTTCCCGGCCGTCGTCTTTCATACGCGACAGCAGGGATCCGAAGGTGGCATTCCTGGCTTGGAGCATCTGGACTCTCTCGCGGAGTTTTGACTTGTTGAGTTCCAGTTCCCGGAGAAGGGTCAGGGATTTCTCTTTCTGCAAATCCGGTTTGACTATATTATTTTCCCTGCTCGCCGCCACGAGTTCATTGGTCAATTGCAGATACCGGTTTCGGAACTGTTGAGTCTGATCATCGAAAAATGCGAGCCGGCCCTTGGTCGACTGATAGGTCTGAATATGGTGGCGGATATAAGCCTGGAGCAGGGTTTCGAGATGATCCGCCGCTTCCCGGGGATCGCCCCCTTTGAGGCTAATCTGAATAATGCTCGACAATGGCTGGGGATCCGCTTTGAGGCGTCCGCGCAATATGTCGATCTGTTGCAACATTTCCTGCTCGTCATTGGATTTTGCCAGTTGGTGCTTGACGACTACGTCGCGCAGAACCTCCGTTGAATTGAGAAGAAAGATGATCGTATTCAGCGTGTTTTCATCCACTTTGCCCGGTTCAGGGCTGAATGTGCGCGAAGGATCCTGATCAAAAACCAGCGGCTTGGAGAATTGCGGCTTAATCAGCATCAGCGCGGTGCTCTGATAAATCGGCGGCGTAAGAAAACTCAATAGCAAGGCGCCTATCATGACCCCGCTGAAGGTGAGCTGAAAGACGTACTTCTTGAGAAAGAAGATACTGAGGATATCGCGCGCGGTCTGAACGTAGCGATGACGGCGCGTGTTATCAGTATCTATCATGGACCACTCCTGAAACGTGGGGCCGGGAACATTCCACGTTCATTTCAACTGAATATTCGGAAGAACTTGCTGCGCGAGGCCGTAGGTAAAGCTCAGGCTAACCGGTATCATGCGTTGCCAAAATCCGCCCACGATCGAAGCCTCGCTGAGTTTGGTGTTGGGCACGAATATGATATCGGCCTGACGCAGCAGCGTATCCTTCGCCAGATTCCCCTTGGACAGGATTTCCTTGTGGTCAAGAAGCCGTGCGACGGCCTTGTTTTCCTCGTTACGAGTGATCAGCAATATACTGGAGGTCTCGGCAAAGGGCGAGTATCCGCCGGCAATGGCGACCGCCTGCATCGCAGAAGTGGGGCCCTTGAGTTCGTAGAATCCCGGTCGGTTAACGGCGCCGAACACATAGACCTGATTGCCTTTGACAGTGAGCAGCGACGCCGAGGTTTGCATCCCCGGAATGATCGGGCGATATACCCTGTTGATATCGCGCTCCGCTTCGTCTATCGCCTTGCCGGCCACCATGATCGGCGGGGACAACGGCAGGGTGATTTTGCCGTCAGGTTGCACCAGCGCCAGTTTGCTTTGGCCCCGCAACCCGGTCCGGATGGCGTCCTTCAGCTCGCGGATACGCTGGCCGTAGCGGATGAGGGTCACGGTAGCCTGGGGATTCTTGAGAAAATCCGCATAGGCTTCGTCAATGCGCCGGCCGAGTTCCGGAGGAGTAATGCCCGTCGCCATGATATCCCCTTTACCGGGAAGCGTTACCATGCCGTCAGGTCGAACATCCAGTGTTCGGTCAAGTTGGGGGTAGTAGTAGAATTCCACCCGCATCTGATCGCCGATGGCTATGAGATATTTATCCTGCTGATTGACGTCCACATGGTAGGTGATCTCGATCTCGTCTCCGGGCGAGATAAGGTAGTCGCGCCCGAAATAGACCACCTCGTCTTTGAAGGTTTGCCTCCCGTTTGGAATGTCGGCGGGCGGATGAGGCGTGTAGCCGATACACCCCGACAACGCAACGATCAAAACAATGGAAATGCAGTTGCGCATTCGCATCCTCCTGGCAAGCCATCCTTGCCGTTGCCCCCTGCCCCTTGAATATAAAGCCATCAGCACCTAAAATAAGCCGTATACTAATGTGATTGATTAATTCTAAATCATAAGCTTCAGAAATGTAAAGGGTTTAACAAGATTACGTAAGATCCGAATCGAAAGGCCCTGTTTTTAGCGCTGATCGTAAACAAATGTAAATTCAATAGCTTATCCATTATAAGCGTTGTGAGTACAGCATTAGCGCCTTACAACATATTGATTTTACAGTATTTTGTAGAAATAGATATCGTAAGCATCGGCAACAAGGTGTGGCGAGAGGCACCACGGCAGACGAGCTTTTAAACTGATCAATAATTGTTCATGAATTCCCCGAAAATTGCTGAATCAAGTGCTTTAGGGAGGCTGACTTGAATTTAAACCAAGCGATTGGTTGGAAAAACATTCGGCGGCTCATAATCGAATTCCTGTTCGTGATTAAGCTGCCTTCCCTGTTCCGGTGGCTAAATCGGAGACGTGTCGTCATCCTGATGTATCACGGCGTCATGCCGGATGACTTGCCGGCGGCTGAAAACGATTCGCTGCAGGTGAGAACCAGTGAATTTCGGCAGCAAATGGAATATCTCAAGGCGCACTATGAGGTCTGTACGCTGCATGAGGCTCATTCCCGCCTCAGCGAAGTGGGACCCAAGCCCCGAGCCGTGGTTACCCTCGATGACGGTTATGGCAACAATTTTCTGAGCGCGTTTCCCGTTCTCAAGGAGCTGGGGATCCCGGCGGTCATTTTTCTTGTCACGGGAAAGATCGGCACTGATAAAGTGTTCTGGTGGGATCGCTTGCATCTCGCCTCGCGTGGAACCACAGTGGTCGAGGAAGATTTCATCGAGTCACTGAAACGGATTCGCGCGAAAGCAGTCGACGAACAGACCGATGGCTACCTGCGGCGGTTGGGCCTGACGATCGACCCCGCGCATGCGAAACATTATCGGGTGCTCAATCGTGACGAAATTGCCGAGATGGCGGCCAGTGGACAGATTGAATTCGGTTGTCATACCCACGATCACGAGCCCCTCAATACCCTGCATTGGCGAGAAATAGAGGCGACCCTGGAGGAGTCCATGACATGCCTCAAAACGATGGTCGGGCCGGTGCGTTACTTTGCAGCCCCCTACGGCGAATATGACAGTTACACGTTTCCCAGTTTGCAGCGATACCCGTTTGAACTGGCCATGTCCACCCAGGAAGGGTTAATGAGCACCAGCTCCGATCGGCTCCGGGTTCCAAGGCTGAACATCTATCGTGGATGCTCGACTGCAGCCTTCGCCTGCATCACGTCCGGTCTCTCCTTGTGGCTGCACCGATATAAATATGTGTGCGCCGCTGTGGCTGGTATATTGGCCCTACTCGCAGGGGTTTTGTTGATCTGATGCGATTTTGCGATCGGCTTTCTGCGGCATCGCGACCATCTGATCATCGGTAAATCGGCTCTTTTTCATGGGCTTTCTCGCTGGTCGCGGGCGCCATTGCCTCAACTTACTCCTGTTCCTGAAAACTTGGGCGGGTCACTCCAGCTTCGTTATCCTATCCGCTTAGGGCAGGATGACGAAATTTCGGGGGGCTCATACTAAAACGCCGGTGCGGTGTTCAGCCACCGGTTTATAGGGCCGTTTTGGTCATGCTAAATTCAAAATCAGGAGCAGCGCAATGAGAGTGGCAGCTTATCCGGGTCTCGACTCGTCGCCTCCGCGCTACACGGCTTTTTTCGATGACGCCGCGCGCACATCCTTTTATCTGACCCGCACCTGGTTTGAGATCCTGTCGACGAGCTCGATCCCGACGGCTGCGCGCAGGATTACGACGAGCGCGCAATCGCCATCCTGCGCGAACTGGCCGTAACCACCGCAGTGACTACGATCGAGGGCCCCAACACCTCCGCCACGCCACCGTTGGAGCTGCGTCGCTACAACATTGGCGCGGGTATGTCACTGGGCAATTTCATGTTAAAAGCGCGCCACGTCAAATCCGACCTACGAAGATTCTTCAGATGAGTCCCGATCGCCGCCAGATTCGCATCCTAATCACTGACGTAAATGAACTTGCGGGCTTGGGCGCGGTGCGCTCGCTCGGGCGTGCCGGACATCGCGTCACGCTTGCCTGGCCCGAGGGCGTTGTCCAACCGACCGCCTGCTGGTCGCGATTTGGCCATGACCAGGTACAGTATCCCGATCCCTGGCGTCAGCAGACCCGGTTCTTGGAATGGCTGACCGACAGCGTCGCAGGCAAACGCTGGGATTTGGTTTTGCCGATCAGCGAGGCGGCGATCGTCGCCACCGCGCGCCTGCGCCGCCAGCTCCCCGAGGCCGTAATCTACGCAATGCCGCCCGACGCTTGTCTGAATTTTGCGCTCAGCAAGTACCACGCGACGCAGCTGGCTCAGAGGTTGGATATCCCTGTCCCCCGCACCCTCTACCTCAGCAACGGGGCTGACGCTCAGACTTTGAACCCGGATTTTGCCGGCCTCAAATTCCCGCTCATCATCAAGGTCGACAATTACCTGGACACCGATGACGTATATGTCAAGGGCTATAATCGGATCGCTGCCGATGCCGACCAAGCACGTTCAATTTTGCGTGAGTTGTCAAACCTACGCACCGGCATCATCGCCCAAGAGCTGGTCCCAGGAACGGGTTACGGCGCGTTTAATCTGCGCTACGGCGGCCATGTCCATCTGAATTTTGCGCATCGCCGACTGCACGAAGTCCCTTGGACCGGCGGCTACTCCTCGCTGCGCGCCAGTTACCGTAATGCGACGCTGCTGGAGTTGGGCCAGCGCCTGATCGAAGGCGCCAATTTCGAGGGAGTCTCGATGGTCGAATTTCGCTATAACCCTTACGACACCCGGTTTTATTTCCTGGAGCTTAACGGCCGCTTTTGGGGCTCGCTTGCCTTGGCACTGCACGCGGGGGTGGATTTTCCCAAGGCTTACGTCGACTGCCTGACGAACGATATGCCCTTGCTTCCCGCCCCCGACTACCCTATTGACGTTCGCTGCCGCAACATTTTTCCCAGCGATATCTACTACTTGTCGTCGGTGTTCAAGGACCAACCGTCCCAACATTCGCTGGCAGTCATCACCAAACTCAAGATGCTTCTGGGGTGGGTGGCGATTACGTTTAATCCCACCATTCACCACGATAATTTCTGGTGGACCGATCCACTACCGGGAATCGTCGCGTGGCGCAACTTCGTAGTACTTCTCAGGCTGCCAGCGAGAAAACTTCGCCGCTTGCTCAGGGCGCGTCGCACCACCCGCGCCTTGGCTGCAGCCCGCGCCGAACACCAGCGCCGCTTGGCATTGCCGACGTACTTCAGCAATCCGCCGCGCCACATCCTGTTTCTCTGTTACGGCAATATCTGCCGCAGCCCGTTCGCCGAACTTTATTGGAACAGACTTCTCGCCGAGCATGGGCGAGTGACGTCGGTCGCGGCCTCCGCCGGGTTTCACCCCGTCACGCAGCGCAGCACCCCCGCTCGCATCCTGCACCGGGTCGCCAGCTACAAGCTTCCGCTGGATGAACACCGTTCGCGCCTGTTGACTGCGGAGATAATCGACGACGCCGACGCGGTCTTTGTCATGGATTTTGATAACCTGCGCCGGCTCAGGAGGCTGTCTCCACAGTCGCTTCACAAAACGTTTTTCCTCGGCCTTTTTGCCGATGCAGGCGACGGTGTCATCCCCGACCCTTACACGATGAACGGCGCCCAGGTCGAACTTGTCTATCGCCGCATCACCAGCGCCTTGGACGGCCTGATGAAACGCCTCGAAGACGACGAAGCGGCCCGGCACCCCGAAGTTGATTCTTAAGGCACGACTCGCCGCAATAGGGATGGGATAAAAAAACCGACCGGGTGATTCTCGTCCTATTTGACATCACTTTAAACTCGGTGCTTTACGGAGATTCACATGACCTTGAGCCAAGCGCTTAGCAGTAACAATTTGAAGCACATCGTAATCAGGTTTCTCGTCTGGATAAAAATGCCGCTGCTGTTCCGGTGGCGGAATCGGCATCGTGTCGCCATCCTGATGTATCACGGCGTCATGCCGGATGACTTGCCGGCGGCTGAAAACGATCCGCTGCAGGTGAGGACCAGTGAATTCCGGCAGCAAATGGAATATCTCAAAGCGCACTATGAGGTCTGTTCGCTGCATGAGGCCCATTCCCGCCTCGGCGAGGTGGGGCCCAAGCCCCGAGCCGTGGTTACCCTCGATGACGGTTATGGCAATAATTTTCTGAGCGCGTTTCCCGTTCTCAAGGAGCTGGGGATCCCGGCGGTCATTTTTCTTGTTACGGGAAAGGTCGGCACTGATAAAGTGTTCTGGTGGGATCGCTTGCATCTCGCCTCACGTGGATCGGTGGAAGTCGAAGCGGATTTCGTCCGTTCACTGAAACGAGTTCGCCCACAGACAGTCGACGAGCAGGTCAATGGCTACCTGCGGCGGCTGGAACGGACGGTCGATCCTGCACAGGCAAAACACTATCGCGTGCTCAATCGCGACGAAATCACCGAGATGGCGGCCAGTGGTCTGATTGAATTCGGTTGTCATACCCACGATCACGAGCCCCTCAATACCCTGCATTGGCGAGAAATAGAGGCGACCCTGGAGGAGTCCATGACATGCCTCAAAACGATGGTCGGGCCGGTGCGTTACTTTGCAGCCCCCTACGGCGAATATGACAGTTACACGTTTCCCAGTTTGCAGCGATACCCGTTTGAACTGGCCATGTCCACCCAGGAAGGGTTAATGAGCACCAGCTCCGATCGGCTCCGGGTTCCAAGGCTGAACATCTATCGTGGATGCTCGACTGCAGCCTTCGCCTGCATCACGTCCGGTCTCTCCTTGTGGCTGCACCGATATAAATATGTGTGCGCCGCTGTGGCTGGTATATTGGCCCTACTCGCAGGGGTTTTGTTGATCTGATGCGATTTTGCGATCGGCTTTCTGCGGCATCGCGACCATCTGATCATCGGTAAATCGGCTCTTTTTCATGGGCTTTCTCGCTGGTCGCGGGCGCCATTGCCTCAACTTACTCCTGTTCCTGAAAACTTGGGCGGGTCACTCCAGCTTCGTTATCCTATCCGCTTAGGGCAGGATGACGAAATTTCGGGGGGCTCATACTAAAACGCCGGTGCGGTGTTCAGCCACCGGTTTATAGGGCCGTTTTGGTCATGCTAAATTCAAAATCAGGAGCAGCGCAATGAGAGTGGCAGCTTATCCGGGTCTCGACTCGTTGCCTCCGTGCTACACGGCTTTTTTCGATGACGCCGCGCGCACATCCTTTTATCTGACCCGCACCTGGTTTGAGATCCTGTCGACGAGCTCGATCCCGACGGGCACTCGCGTGATTTTCTGGGCTGTCGAAGCGGCAGCCGATGGCCGACCACTGGCGTTGCTGCCGGTATGCGTCCCCGCCGGCCAGGAGGGCAGCCTGCTGAGTCAGCGCAAGCCCGGACCGCGCTCAATGGCGGCGCTGACCAACTATTACACCTGCCTCTACGGCGTGCTTGTCGCTTCGGACATCGTCGACCCCCGCCCTCCGCTGAGAGCCCTGGTGCGCGCAATCCGTGAGGATCGGCGGCAGGCGCCGCTGGTTTTGGAATTTAACTATCTGCCCGGCGCGCATGATCACTACCCGGCGCTGGCTGACGCCTTGGCCGACGCCGGCCTGGTGGTGATGCGCTATTTCCACGCCGCCACGTGGTTCGAACCTGTGACCGGCCACAGCGCCGCGGACTATCTGGCACAGCGACCGAAATCTATCCGGCAGGAATATGCCCGCAAGGCCAGGAAGCTGGAAAAGGAACAGTCGATCGAGCGCCGTATGTTTTGGCATAGCGACGAAATCGAGCAGGCGCTCGCCGATTTCCAGGCGATTTATCGGACGAGCTGGAAAGGCACCGAACGTCATCCGGATTTCATACCAACGCTATTTCGCATCGGCATGGCAAGTGGCCATTTGCGCGTCGGTATTCTTTATATCAATGGCCAGGCGGCGGCAGCGCAGATCTACACTCTTCACGGTGGCGTAGCGACTGCGTTCAAGGACGCTTACGATCCCGCGTTTGCAAAGCACTCACCGGCCTCGGTATTGCGCCTGTTTACGGTCAGCTACCTGATAGACCGCGACCGGATTGACGAAATCAATTTCGGCTATGGCGACGAACCCTACAAGCAAGACTGGTTTTCTCGCCGACGGGAATTGTCCGGGCTGCTGGCCTGCGACCCGACCAGTGTGGCCGGACTGAAGCAAATCCTGTGGCATATACTGTTTATCGGCTATCAGCGGCTGATGCGGATCGGATCGAAGCCGATGAGATTACTAAGGGCCTGTCGGACGTGGCTGGCAAGCGCTACTCGATAATTTGCAGCGGTGGGAAATGGATCAGCATGCGCTGACGCCTGTATGGAGATTGGAAGTGGTTCGCCGATACCGAGCCCGGGGCTAATGGTACACACACGGGAACGGGTGCTCATAGAAGAAGGTGGTGCTCATGAGATTCTTGTTCAGGTTGATTCTGGCGCTTGTATTTTGGTTGCCGCTTTTGTTGGCTGGTGCATTGTATCTGGCGGTCGACAGCCAGCGAGCGGGCCATCGTGCGGTTGAGATCACGCCGGAGAACATCGAGCGGGCCAGGTGGATTCTCGATAATCATGACCCGCGCTCGCTTCGCGCCGGCGAGCTGCGCACGATTTCTCTTGGCGAAAAAGATCTCGACCTGGTGGCGAATTACCTGGCAGACAAATTCCTTAAAGGCAGCGCGCGCGTTGCGTTGGCGGGCAACAATGCCCGGGTATCCGCGAGCCTGCCTGTGCCCGGAATCACCGCCAAGCTGTACGTAAACGTGCACGCGGAATTAACCGAGGCCACGCCATTGCCGCGTTTTGCGAGCCTGCGCGTCGGTCGCCTGCCTGTTCCGGGATTCGTGGCGGACTGGCTGCTCATGCGTTCCCTTATTTATTGGGTCGGCGAAAATAATCTTCAGGCATTGTTCAGGGCCGTCCGGAAAATTGACGTAAATCAGGGACAGCTCGCCGTAACCTTCGAGTGGAACGAAATCCTGAAGAGAAATTTGCGCAGCGCCCTGGTGTCGCACCCCGACAGTTCGCGCCTGCAATTTTACCAACAGCGCCTCAGTGAGATCACGCGCACGATCTCGACCCCAAGTATGGCGCTGACGGAATTATTGGTGCCGCTGTTTCAACTCGCTCAGGAGCGATCACGCGCAGGCGATCCGCCGGAGGAAAATCGCGCGGCAATTTTCGTTCTGAGTTTTTATGTGACCGGGAGGGGGCTTGAAGAGATCGTTCCTGCTGCCAGCCACTGGCCGCGCGCGGTTGCCCGCACCGTTTTGCTCAAAGGTCGCGACGATTTTCCCAAACACTTCATGGTCTCGGCGGCATTGGCAGCAAAGGCCAGCGGTGCCTTTTCCGACGCCGTTGGCCTCTATAAGGAATATGCCGACTCGCGCGGCGGAAGCGGTTTTTCATTCAACGATATAGCCGCCAATCGCGCCGGCAGTCGCTTCGGCGAATTCGCAAGCAAAGACGCCGCGTCGGCGCGCAAAATTCAGTATATCGTTGCGAGGGGAATCTCGGATCAGGACATCATTCCGCTGACCGAAGATCTGCCGGAATTCATGTCGGATGCTGAATTCAAGCGGGTCTTCGGCGGTCCCGAATCGCTGGCTTATAAGCAGATAATCGCCGTCATCGAACGGCGGGTAATCGAACTGACGATCTTTCGCTGAGGCGAACTGCGGAGTTGCTATTTGGCCGCGAAATTTCCGGCTGGATCGTCAATAAACCGTCACTCGAAATTAATCTCCACACGGCGGTTTTCGGGATTGCGCTCACCATCCGGGGTTACCACACGGGGTTTGCGCTCGCCGAAGTAAGTGCCGGCTAACAGTTGTTGATCCGTAACACCGGCTTGCCGCAGCCAGTCAGTTACCACGTCCAGCCGCCGCTTGGAGAGGGTTTCATTGTAAGACAAAGCCCCGGCCCGGTCCGCGTGTCCTGTAAGGGTGACACGCGCGGGATTCCGCTCCCGGATCGCCGTTACAACCTGTCGAAGGATATCCAGGGCCGCCGTCGTGAGCTCATGGCGGTCGAAGTCGAAATAAACGATAAATGAGAGCGGGCTCCTGGGACATGACAGCTCCGGACATTTCGCCGGCATCACCGGTGCGGGCGCGGGCATTGCCGGCGGCAACGGCGGCGGTTCGATCCTGGCCATGGCTGCTTCAAAACCCTGGCGACAGGCGTGTACATCGTGCGGCTGGATATTTTCCTCCTGCTGTTCCAGCCAGCAATCGAACATCACCTGGGCCTGCGCGGCTTGTTTGGGATGAGTGCCGCGGGCGCCTATGTTCAGCACCCCGACCAAACGCTCCCGCGCCGACGACAGGTCCTTGACGGCATAAGCAGGCAGCGTGCGGTGCGCCAGCGGTTCCGGGTCCACCCGCTCGCCCCGTTCTACCGCTTCCGCGCGGGCGAGAAATTTAGCCGCATTCACAAAATCGTGAGCGTTATCCTCGTGCTTGGCATAACGCCGATAGTTCTGCTCAAGATAATATGGAAAGCCCCTTCCTTCGGGGCCGTCGAAGAGCCAGTCTGCGTAGCGCGTAACGCTATCGCCGTAGACGTCGGCGCGTGGCTGCTTCATTTCCGCGTCGCCCCATGCCAGACCAGGCAGAACAAGTGCCGTCAGGCACAGCAGCCGTATTATTATTCCGTTCACGGTATCCAACTTATCATGTACCAGTCTCAGTTTAGCAAGAATATCAGGAAAAACATTCTTCCGGGCAATCCCCCTCCAATGCGAACGATTCGAACAGGTTTTTCCCCTGATCGAAGCGAAATGGGAAGGGTGCGGGTTAAAAGCATACGCCGCCTCATCAACGGCACGGCGGTCCCGAGGCGAATCAACGGGTGGATCAGGTCAATGGCGGGGATCAATAGATGTGTCTTGGCGGCGGGACTTGTATTCCCGCACCGAGTGATACAGAAGCGCTGCCAGCAGCGGAATCAGCCACACGGTACGGGCCTGGTAGCGGTCGTGCGGCGTGGAAAGCACGCCACATACGAGTGCATTCATCAGAATACCCGTCAATACGAAGCCCCCCAGGCGCAGGATATGGTGAGCCACGAATCGGCGCGAGCCGATGAGCAGAATGACGATTAAAACGCTGCTCGCCAACAGCACCGCGAACTGGATCTGCACGAAAGCCTGAGCGGGGAAGGTGGCCGAGGCAGCCTTGGTCTTTAGCAGATCGGAATAGTCCGCCTGCGGAAGCTTGAGGCGATAACGCTCCTCCTCGACTGCGCTGTAGTTGAACTCTTCGAGCCCGAACGACGCGAGCTGGCTTACGAAGTTTTTCGCCGAAGACACCAACACGCGAACCGGATACTCCGTGAATACCGCGATGGCAAACGACAGGTCCTCCTGGCTCATCGCCCGGCGCGTTGCCTGATCGGCGAGCATGAAGACGCCGATCTTCGGGTCCACGCTCCACATGAAATTGTCCATCCGACCCTTGCCGAGGACGGGCGCGAAGTTGCAGATCGCGTAATTCGCCGCGGGACAATGATTGCGTGCCCAATCCGCACCGTGTCCGTCGGCCGCCAGCCGGGCAGTGAGAAAAGGCGGGCGTATGGGAGGCACCCCCGTGGCCCGCTCTACGGCATGCTTGAAGGCGAATTCTCCGGCAACACCGATCAGTATCGCGAGTAGAAACACGATATAACGGGGCGCAAGTGACCCCGTCAACCCGCGGCGCGCCACCATGTCGTACATCACAAACACGATGAGCATCCCGGCCAGGATGAGAATGTGGCTGGTGTGAAACAGCGTGGCAAAGGCGGTGACTGTCAACCACACCAGCGTTCTCCGAAGCGTGGGCCTGGGGTCGCAGAGCAAGGCGGCCGCGGCAAGAATGGCGAGCCCCGCGAAAACATCCGGCATCAGGAAGGAGGAGAAGAAAGGCAGTGAGGTGCCCCCCACCAGGACAACCCAGAATACGGGGTTTCTTAACAGATCGAGCTTCGCCGACTGCCCGAGCATCGCGTTGACGACGGTCATCACGGTCAATGCCGCAAGCGCGGCTTGCAGCAGCACCGTGGCCCACAAACTCGCAGCTTCCGAACTGAACAGGACGAACGCGCCGTAGAAAACCGACCGCCCGGCGAGCACGCCCTTCTCCTCCGGCGAACTGGTCGGACCTTCCAAATCGCCACTGGTTCCGGCAAACGTCCCTTCGGCCCTCGGCGGCGCCGCCTTTTCCGTATCAAGCCAGCGGGATTCTCCCGAGAAAAACCTCGCCACCCCGGCCGCAGCGCCCTTCACGTAGGTCGGCGTATCCGCAAAGAAAAAAGCCTGCCCATTGAGAAGCGCCGGCCAAACAAAGGCCGCCGCGAGAAACACGATGGCCAGTAGCGATGCTTTTGAGCGGGTCACGGCTAGCGCATTATCGGCGGCTTGCATGTACGCATCGTATACGTAAAGTCTCGTCCGCGCGGCTGACGCGGAAAAGCTGCGTGTCCGGTCCGATAAGCGAAATGTGGAAACGGCGCCATGGCGACGTTACTCGGGCACCGTCAAACGCAAGGAGCGGCAAAAGACAAACGGGACCCGCGCCACAACTCGACTCTACCGAACAGCCCGACGCTGGTCTATTAGCCAACTGACGTAGAACGCCACGAAAGCGACTACCATCTGCTGGGTAGGGATGGAATAACGCCCGTTTTCACCGTACTCTACCAACGCCTGGAAGATCGCAAACCAGAACACGCTTCCTCCGACCAGCAGGAGTGCGAGCAACCGGCGGTCTTCGACGATTGCCGAGAAGCGCCCCCTGACGGCGCTCGCTGCAACCCTCAGGAGTAGCCCGGTTACCGCCAGCAGCAGTGTCAGGTTCGCGAGCCAGATCAGCGGTCGCTCTACACGCCAGACCGCTACTAGCGCGCTCGCGAGGGGGCTCCGAAGCGCGTCAGGCTCCCAAACGATGGTCGCCGTCCAGTAACTCAGCCACGCTTTGAATACGCTTTTCGCGTACAAATCCGGATATCGCCAGAATAAGTCCAGGGAGAGCTTCTGCAATTCTCTCGATAACTCGACCGCAGATAGCCCGGTTGCGGCCTTTAGATCGTCCGCTGCTTCGAAAATAACGTTGATATTCCCGCCACTCCAGGATACGGTTTCAAGATAGTCCAAAACGGTCACCACATTTTTGCCTCGGTCCTTCTTCAACGACCGGTGATGCAGGTACACGTCCCGAATGGTAGCGTAACGCGGATCCGCGTACTCGATAAAAGCGCCGCTGTGGTTCATCAGGTGAACGCCCGTCCGGGGACTTATCGTGAATATTCCAACCGTCGCCGCCATTATGGCCATCCACCCGGCGATCGGGAGGCACGCCGCTGCCAGGTAGATCCCGGTACGGGCGAACCGTGCTTGCTGCGCCTGCAGAAAAGCCGCAACTGCGTAGACCGGAACCAGCGCAATGTAGCCGGGGCGGGCAAGGACGGTTGCGGCAACCAGTAGCCCGAGCACCACTGTACGCCCCGTCCCGCCGCCGCGCATCAGTATCGTCACGCCGACATACAGGGATGCAACCGCCAGTACCCCCGCGATGTGCTCCGACATGACACAAGCCTCCATGAACAGTTGATTCAGAAAAACGGTCGGCGCCAGCCCCACCAAAATCGCCAAAGTGTAGTTGCGCTTAAAACTGAGTGCCGTCAGAAATAAAAGTACGCTTGCGACTATGCCTAACAGCGCCTGCAGGAAAAATACGCCGTGCGCATTCATCCCCCCCAGCAAAATGAGCAAAGGGTATATTGGTGTTCTGCCACCGCTACTGCCGCCGTCATACTGGCTTAGATCCAAACTGGCGATTTGCCGCGCCAGCACTATGAAGGCCTCGGTGTCGGCGAAATCACTAAACGGCGGATACTCGAAAAACAAAATCAGTCGAATTAAAGCACCGAAGCCCACCAATCCGGCAAGGGCCCAGCGCGTGTCGCGCGAAAAGATTGATCCCAACGTTTTCTCCATTATCCGTGCGGTGTTGTATGCCTTGATCAAGGCGTGGATTCGATCAATTCTGATTCAATCTACGAGCGTTGAAGGCGTTTCATAGTAACGACATTGCCGGGAAGATTTAATTAATTTTATATCAATTGGCACTTCCATCCGCGGTAAGTTTACCGCTCAAGGTGATTTCCCACGAACGGGGAATCTTTGCGGGGTCAAAAGGTTAGAACGATTCATTGTTGCCTTGCCGACGGCGGCGCGGCATAATCCGGCGAGCGTCAGCACGAGGAATGTAGGGACTGGATCGGAAGCAACATACGCCCCATCGTACACGCACCCGCAGGCCGCCAGACGGCCGGCCAAACTATTCCATCGGCATCCTTTAATTCGACCCCGTCCCGACAACTATATAATAGTTCATGACGATCGCCAGAATCGCAAGTTCAAGTCGCCGTGCCGATCGGGTCGCGCAAATCCAAAGTTCCCGGATGCGCACGCAGAGCGACCAGGTTAACCGTGCTGGTTCTCGAGGCAACCGATGAGCGGACAACCCGATGTCCAGCGCAATCCTTCGCAAGAGGCGCCAGACCAATACTTTTCCGTGCTGGGCGTGCGAATTCTCAATGTGACGATACCCAGGGCTCTCGAATTGCTGGAAAACCGCATTCGCAATCGTGACGATAAAACACGAAGCGTGTTTTTCGTCAATGCACACACGCTGAACCTGACAGCGGGCGATTCGCAATATCGAGCAGTTCTTAACTCGGGCGACTTTGTCTTCAGTGACGGAACCGGTGTGCGATGGGCGGCCAGATTACAGGGTGTCCGCGTTCTCGACAATCTGGTCGGCACCGATTTCACACCGGCAATGATGCGATCGGCAGCCGGTAACGGTTACTCCTATTTCATGCTGGGTAGCGATGCGCGAACGATTGCTATCGCGGCCGAATATGCCCAAAAGACGTTTCCCGGCTGGACGCTATGCGGATGCCATCACGGATATATTCTGGAGTCCCGGGAACTGACATCGGCGGTGATTGAAGAAATCAATGCGGCCAGGCCCGACGTATTGCTGGTAGGCATGGGTAATCCGCTCCAGGAACGGTGGATTTACCAATATCAAGACCGGCTTCATGTGCCTATCTGCATGGGCATAGGCGGACTGTTCGACTATTGGGCCGGCAACGTAAGCCGTGCCCCTCCATGGCTTCGCCATATAGGGCATGAGTGGATTTGGCGGCTTTTCCAGCAACCCATTGACAAAAGCCACAGATATTTAGTGGGCAACGGGCTATTTTTGGCCAGAGTAATACGCGACTACTTGCGCGGACACGAAGCACGCTAAATTGTTTCGCCAGGTCAGGACGATTGCGATATTTTTTGTCATGCGCGAATTGACCTGGTCCCGGAATTCCGGCATGACATCCGTGTTTGACTCACCAAGAACCCCTATGCATTGGCCAAGGGCTGTGAGAAACTTGGTATGGCCCTGCCCTTTACGCCTTTATTAGCTCGGGAAAATGTGAGTCTCCATTGACTCCTCAAGTCACCCCTTGCATTCTGATGCCGCTCGACCCCCTTTCCCCGAAATGCCAAGAATTGGATTATTAAAGGTCACTATATATGTGTGGCATTGCAGGAATTGTTGCGTTTGATGGCCGGCAGATAGCAACGTCTGAAGTGAAGGCCATGACCGATCGTATGGTGCAGCGAGGGCCGGACGATGATGGATTTTTCATAGCAGAGTCCGTAGGGCTGGGCATGCGGCGTCTGTCCATAATCGATGTTAAGGGCGGGCATCAACCACTGTGCAACGAAGCGGGCGACATACACTTGGTTTTCAATGGAGAAATTTACAATCATCTCGAACTTCGCCAACAACTTGTTGCCCGGGGCCATGTCTTTCGGACGGGAAGTGATGGCGAGGTAATTCTGCATCTGTATGAAGAACAGGGGAAAGATGCCCTGGCGGAACTTAACGGCATGTTTGCCTTCGCATTATTTGATTCTCGTCGCCGCGCGCTTTGGATCGCAAGAGACCGTATCGGAATCAAACCGCTGTTTTATGCGGTGTCGCGCAACCAGTTGGCTTTTTCCTCTGACATCAAGTCGCTCAGGTCTTCATTCCCAACCGAGGTTGAGCCCCGCCAGGTGTTGAAGTATCTGGGTCTCAATTATGCTCCGGGAGCCGAGACGGTATGGCGCGGGGTAAGCAAGCTTCCCCCTGCGCACTTTCTCTGGATAGAGGGCGGGAAAATCGCGCTTGAAAAGTACTGGTCGCTAAGTAGTATCGGCACCTGGCAGGGCGGGGTCGACGCGGCCGGCGAACAACTGGATTCTTTGTTGCGTGACGCAATCAAGCTGCAACTCAGAAGCGACGTACCCCTGGGAGTATTTTTGAGCGGAGGCATGGACAGTTCCACGATCGTTGCGTTGGCAGCCGAACAATTGGCCGAACCGCTTCGCACCTTTACTATCAGTTTTGAAGGCAAGCACTCCGCGGATGAGGGCTTCGCGAAGGTTATCGCACAACGTTACGCCACTTCGCACGTTGAGATTTTCATGGGGTCCTCCGAGGCCGCCGCGGCGCTCAATGAACTGCTGCCGATGCTGGATGAGCCGATATCGGACTCGGCTTTGATGCCTTCATATTGGCTCTCCAAAGCCTCCCGGGATCGGGGCATCAAAGTGCTGCTGAATGGGGCCGGTGGTGATGAAATCTTTGGTGGCTATGTCAGGCATTGGCGCGCGAAGTTCGGGACTCCGACCTGGGTGGCAGATAACTTACCCAAGCCGTTAAGGCAGATGGTGGCGGGGGCGGTATCGTTGATTAGACCTAATTGGGCAGTTCGCGCCGTCGATCCTGTTATCGCCTGGGCCGCCAATATTTCTGGCGTCAATCTCCCCGCGGCGCGTCTGTTATTACGTGATCCTGCCGACTACGCCACGCTGGTAAACGCCATTCGAACTGAGTTTAGCTACCTCGAAAACCCCACGGTGACTTCAGGGTATGCCTATACGCGGATGATCATGGATGTGCAGAAATACCTGCCGGAGGACGTGCTTTCCCTGACTGACAAGATGACCATGGCAGCCTCGGTTGAAGGCCGGGTACCGCTGTTGGATCATCGCCTGGTTGAATTCGCTTTTTCGCTGCCGGAGGAAATTAATATGCTCGGAGGCGAGCCGAAAGGACTGCTAAAGCGGGTGATGAGCGATCGACTGCCGGCGGATCTGATGAATCGCAGGAAGGAAGGCTTCAACGCCCCCGCTGAGGTATGGATGAAGCAGACCCAGGTCATTGATCTGGCCGGGGAACTACTGGAAGCTCGCACCCCCGTTCTTGACGCCATGATCGATCCGAAGATGCTCGAAGCAATTTTGGCGAGTGCTGACGAGCGCAGGCGGTCTGCCGATATGCTGTTTGCACTGTATCTCTTCAATCGCTGGCATCGTGCCCAACTGGCAATGCAGTAAACATTAGAAACTACTGCGCACCTTCGATCGTTCCAATAGCCGATTTGGGCCGAAGGTCCACCATGAATATGTGCACGATGTCGCCCTTGTAATTGTGGATGTTCAAGGGGATGCGGTTTATTCCGGGTACGATCGGGATGCCATTGATGCGTTTGCGGTTTGCGTAAATGGCGTTTCCCAGCCTGTCTAAAGCGCCAATGTTTATCTGGAGATCGACTTCCGACTTGGCGTTGAGATTGGAGCTGCCGTCCCTGATGTAGACGGTCACGAAACTGGGTGGATCCTGTTCCCAATGAGAAATGTAAACCTTCCAGTGCCCCTGGTTCGACGTGTCATTGTAGGAAGTCGGGTAGTAGGGGAGATACGTGACCCGTTCGTCACGGGTATAGAAAGTACGTTTATAGAATAGTCCCGTTCTTGTGTGATCGAACATCACCCCCTCTTCCTGAACCAGGAAGTCCTCGTCGTCGTCGGCGTATGCCGGCTGCAGGTAAAGGCAAAAACAGGAGAGAAAAATCGATAGATAAATTTTCATGGTCAGGAATTCCCATGTAAATGTAGCAACAGGTTCTCGAAATAGGCGATGGTTTTCCCGAGTCCCTCTGCGAGAGGCACAGTCGGCTCCCAGCCGAGCTCGGTTTTCGCGAGGCTGATGTCGGGACAGCGTTGTGTCGGATCATCGCTGGGCAGCGGCTCAAACACTAGCTGCGACCGTGACCCCGTTAGCTCGATTACCTTTTCGGCCAATTCTCTGATGGTGAATTCGCTGGGGTTGCCCAAATTGACCGGCCCGGTGAAATCGTCGCGGGAATCCATGAGGCGCAGGAAGCCTTCGATGAGATCGTCCACATAGCAAAAGGAACGCGTCTGAGTGCCGTCGCCGTAGAGGGTGATGGGACGGTTGGTCAACGCTTGCACGATAAAGTTCGACACGACCCGGCCGTCGTTGGGATGCATATTGGGGCCGTAGGTATTGAAAATGCGGGCCACCTTGATCTTCAGCTTGTGCTGGCGGCGATAGTCGAAAAAAAGCGTCTCGGCGCAGCGCTTCCCCTCGTCGTAGCAGGAGCGGAAACCGATCGGGTTGACCCGCCCCCAGTATTCCTCGCGTTGGGGATGCATTTGCGGATCGCCGTAAACCTCGCTGGTGGATGCCTGGAAGATTTTGGCTTTGACCCGCTTGGCCAGCCCCAACATGTTGATGGCGCCGTGGACGCTGGTCTTGGTGGTCTGCACCGGATCGAATTGGTAGTGGACCGGAGAAGCCGGACAGGCCAGGTTGTAGATTTCCTCCCCCTCCAAATACAGTGGAAACGTTATGTCGTGCCGCATGAACTCGAAATGCGGACTGTCCCGCAGTGGCAGGATATTGTCCTTCGTTCCGGTAAACATGTTATCCACACATAGAACGTCGTGCCCCTGTTCCAGCAATCGCCTGCACAGATGGGAGCCGAGGAATCCTGCCCCGCCCGTTACCAAGACGTGCTTGCGCCTGATATCTTTCACGTTGGGACCTCGCATTTAGCCTGGAGTTCTGCGTCATATAGCAGTTTTAACCCTTCCGCGAAGCCGACTTCAGGAGCCACACCGAGCTCTTTCCGGAGCAAGCCCGGATCGCAGAAGGAATGCTGAATATCCCCTTGGCGCGGGGGCAAGTGGGAAACCTGCGGGCGGTATCCCGCAATTTCCGCCAAGGTATCGATGAGTTGAAGTAGGGAGACCCGCTCCCCCCGCCCCACATTGCACACGCCGGTACTACCATTACCACCCACCAGCGCCGTAGCAATGATTTTGGCCACGTCATTGACATTGATGAAGTCCCGCGTCTGTTCACCACTTCCGTTGAGAGTGATCGGATGATGCCCTATCATCTGTTCGACAAAACGGCTGATGACGCCGGAATACGGAGAGGAAGGGTCCTGCCGAAGTCCGAAGACGTTGAAAAAGCGCAGCCCAAGACTGGAGAACCCAAAGAGACTGCCGAACATGGCCGCATAGTCTTCATTGATACGTTTTTCCAGGCCATACGGCGAGAGCGGGGCGAGAGGCGCGGTCTCTTTCAACGGAAGTTCTGCCGGAGTGCCATAGACGGCAGCCGACGAGGCATACACCAGCCGTTTGACCCCGGCCTTTCGGGCGGCATCCAGAACATTCACGAAACCCATGATGTTGTGGCTGGCGGATTCCGGCGGATCTTCTACCGACGCGGAGACAAACACCTGAGCGCCAAGGTGCACAACGTGGGTGACTCCGGACATGATGCGGCCGACCAGATGCCGGTCACGGACGTCTCCCTCGATAAAATCGAGCAGTGGCTTCGTAAGATCGAGATTGGACAGTTTGCCGCTGGAAAGATTATCGAGGCAACGAACCGGCACGCCAAGTCCCAGCAATCGCTCCACCGTGTGCGAGCCTATAAACCCCGCACCGCCGGTCACCAAGACGAGCGTCTTATCCGCGTTTATTGCCATTGAGTTCCATTCGCGTGGCAAATATCTTGATGCCGTGGAGCCCATATTGATAAACTACATTAAATACTATCAGCAACTATATGCAATGTAAAGAATTTGTTTGTGTTTCCTGGTTTCGAAGAGAACCTCCTGCCCATTAAGGTAATTGCTGCAGACCCCGCTGATCGAACTCCCCGGGTTCTACAACCGCGATGCAATGCCACGCTCCGGGGAGCGGTCCTGTCGCGGCCTATCGAAGGCGGCAGCGACGCGCGCAAGAGCGAAAAGTAACGCCGCACCCAACCTCCGGACCATCCGCATTGACCGCAGACCGGTCGAAGCGGCGGATTGCGCAGAGACGCTCGACCTGTGGAGCACGTAGAATGAGCAACGTTGAGTGGCAGCACCATAAGAACTATTGCCATAGGGGAGAAAAAAGTTGGCTTGGGACCGACGGAAACGGTAAAACTGATAGTATTATCCGGGAATTCGCAGGACGGTGTTCGCCTGCGATTGAGAGCCTAGCGGTGGAGAGATTGCCAGAGCCTTAAAATTTACATGGTATGAATCGCGTCAATAACAAATGCAACGCCGAAATGCGCTTCATTTCGCCATCTTGAGGCCATATGTATCAAAGTTATTTCAGCTTTGAGAACTATCCGTTTCAAAATACCCCGGACCCCGCATTTTATTTCAGCAGCCAAACCCATCGTGAGGCGCTTGCTGCGATGCTCTACGGGGTTCAGGAGCGAAAGGGATTCATTCTCATTGCCGGAGACGTAGGCACCGGCAAGACCACGCTGGTACAAGCGCTGAAGGCCGAACTGGGAAACCAGCACGTTGTGGTTGAGATCAACAGCCCGTGGGTTGCGCACGAAGAAATACTGAACGCGATTCGCAGCGCCATCGGTGTAACAGCGGTGAGTACGGCCGACACCTCCCCCATGAGCGCTGTAAAAGAACGCCTCATAGAGTTCGACGAGAGCGGGCGGCGGGTGGTTTTGGTGATAGACGAAGCTCATCAACTGGCTGAGCGCACCCTGGAAGGGATACGACTGCTCTCCAACATCGAGACGCCCACCCGGAAACTCATTCAGATCATCCTGCTGGGGCAGGACGAACTCTCGACGATGCTCGGCAGGCACTCCATGCGCCAGATCGAGCAACGGATCGGTCTTGCGGTTCATTTGAGCAGGTTGAACCGTCAGGAAACCGAGGCTTATATCTATCATCGCCTGCGCGTTGCACGGGGATCGGTGGCGCTATTTCCCCCTGAAACCATAGATATTATTTATCCCGCCTCGCAGGGCATTCCGCGCATAATCAACCACCTGTGTGATTTTTGCCTGCTGACCGCGTATCACAAGAGCGCGCTTTTCGTGGACGCTGAATCCGCGCGGGAAGTGATTGCAACGCTGCGCCCCCCCACGCAGACTTCGGCAGCGCCTGCGCCAAAAGCAATCCCGCCTGCCGCTGCCGCAGTTTCCACTCCCCCGCGGGCGCCGGCGGGCCACGCAATGCCACCGCCGCCCTTAAATCTGCCGCCGTCCTTTAATCCGCCCTCGTCCTATGGTCCACCGTCGGGCCACGCGGTGCCGCTGCCGCCCTTTATTCTGCCGCAGGCCGGAGAACGGGAAAGCAGGGAGCAAATGCCGACATCGTCACGGTGGCCATTTGCGGTGCCGGCGCTGCTGTTCGGACTCGCGTTGGGCGCCGGCGTATGGTTCATGCAACAGTTCTCGTCGTCCGATTTCATGAAGTTATGGAAAGGGTCAAGCCAGCAGGCCAGCCAGCAGGCCAGCCAGCAGGCCAGGCCCCCTGAGTCCGCGCCTGCGTCCGCAGATTCCATGCGTCCGCGCAGCGCGCCGGAGTCTTATCAAAAAAGCCCGCCTGCGCCGGCAGCCGATGCCGCGGACGTCCCGTTTCCGGTCGACCCAACCCGGATCACGCGCGTAGAGACGGTCACCGTTACACCTGAACTTGATATCAGCCTTGCGGCATCCAGAAAATACGGGGCATGGAATGATACGGTCCAGGACATTATCCTGGGTGTCAACCCGGAGCTCTCGGGCTTGGCCAATCTCCCTCCCAACACGGCGGTTAAGTTGCCCCAGTTGAGCCGTGAGAACATGATCGTCCAGGATAACAAAGGGGGGGTATATGTCTATTACGCCACCTTTGGCAACGAAGCTTTGGCCAAGGAAAACCTCGATACCCTGAAGAAAATCTGGGCGGGTACGTTCATCGTGACCACACAGCGCAAAGGCGTCACGGTGTACCGCATCTACCTCGGAAGGCATAACACCTTGACCGCGGCGGAAAGCATGGCGCGCTCCACGTGGTTCAAGTATCTGCCCAGTCTCAACTGAGCGCTGGAATATCTCAGCCTGCCGCGATGCTCCGTGCTACCGGCGCTCGGGCTTGGGGTCGCGCTGCAACAGTTCCTGCACCGCCTCGTTTGCCGGAATGTGCTCGTCCATTACGCGGCATACTGCCCGCGTAATCGGCATGTCAACGCCGATCTCACGCGCCAGGCGATCGACGGCGCGAGCGGTGTAAACGCCCTCGGCAACGTGTCCGAGCGCCTGCAGCACCTGCGGCAACGGGACCGCGCGCGCAAGCTGCAACCCCACATTGCGATTGCGCGACAGATCGCTGGTGCAGGTCAGTATCAGGTCACCGGCCCCGGCCAGCCCCATGAATGTTTCGAGGCGTCCGCCGAGCCTCAGCCCGAGGCGTGTCATTTCAGCCAGTCCGCGCGTAATCAGCGCGGCGCGCGCGTTGCAGCCAAGACCAAGCCCATCGCAAATGCCGGCCGCGATCGCCATCACGTTCTTTACCGCGCCGGCGACCTCAACCCCCATCACGTCGTCACTCGAGTATATGCGCAGCACGCTGTCGTGCAGCTCGTAAGCGATGCGCGCCGCAAAATCGGGGTCGCCGCTCGCGAGCGTCAGCGCCGCCGGCAGGCCGCGCGCGATCTCGGTGGCGAAGCTCGGGCCGGACAACACTGCGCAAGGCAACGGCGAAGGCAGCTCACTCGCCGCAATCTGATGCGGCAATTGCGCCGATCCGGTTTCAAACCCCTTGCACAACCATATCAGCGGTATCGCGTTGCTGGTAGCTGCGAGCTGCCGCAGCGTCGGCCGTAATCCTGCAGTGGCAATCGCCGCCAGTATCAGGTCGCAATCATTACGCGCGACGGCGAGCTCCGCAGTCACCGCCACCGCGTCCGGTATGCGGAAACCAGGTAGATAGCGCGGATTGGTGCGCGTCGCGTCTATCGTGCGCACCAGCTGCGCATCGCGCGCCCACAGCGTGACGGCGTGACGGCGGGACAGACTGATACTGATCGCCGTGCCCCACGCCCCGGCGCCGAGCACCGCCAGTTTCATAAGCCCCAGACCTGGCTCTGCCTGATGTATCCGCTCTGCCCGTCACGATGCGCAACGCGCGCCCAGCCGGTGCCGGTAAGTTCGACCAGATCGAGCAGCACACCTTGTTCCGCCTGGAACACCAGCGGCGCCTGGTCATCGGACGCCTGGCGAATATCGGCGATACGGGTATTGACCATAAGCGTACGGCGCGTACTCAGGCTTTTTGATTCAACCCATGCCAGTTCGCCCCCCGCTTCACGGATCTTGGTCCAGCCTTCAAGCACTACGATTACCTCGACCGGGTAGTCTTTTCCCATCAAGTAGAGCTTTTTCGCCCTGGCCGACGGCGCATCGTAGAGCACCGCGGCGTTCTCGGCGATAGAACGAAAGTCGGCGGCGCGCGCGGCGCCACACGCGAAAAGCAGAATCATACCCGCGCCGATCGCCAGGGAACAACGAATCAGCACGGTCATGGCAGGCTCAGTTCGGTTTTGCGCCGGGCTGCGATTGCGTTTGCTGCAGTTGCATCTGCTGCATTTGCTGCTGGTAAATTCCCTCGAACGTCATCGGCGCCAATACCACCGGCGTGAATCCGGCGCGCGTGGTCACTGCCGAAATCGTCTCGCGCACATACGGAAACAGCGTGTTCGGGCACGCAATCCCGAGCAGCGGCCCAATGTCCTGCTGGGGCACGTTACGAATCTCAAATACGCCGGCCTGCGCTGCTTCCACCAGAAACACCGTCTTGTCCTCGATCTTGGCGGTAATGGTGACGGTCAACACTACCTCGAACAATCCGTCCTGTATCGCCCTGTTATTACTGCTGACATTGACGCCGACCGTAGGTGTTTCGCGCTCAAGAAAAACTTCCGGCGCATTCGGCACCTCGACCGACAGATCTTTGAGATAAATTTTCTCGATTGCAAATATCGGCTGCAAAGCTTCGCTCATTGAATTCCTCGATTCAGAATATCAGGCACGCAGTAATGCGTCGAGTTTGCCGGCCTGATCGAGCTCAGCAAGTTCGTCGTAACCGCCGATATGCGTCTCATCGATGTATATCTGCGGCACGGTACGGCGCCCGGTTTGCTCCAACATTTCCGCACGTCGTGCCGGTTCGAGATCGACACGGATCCTGGTAATTTCAGTAACGCCTTTTGAAGTCAGCAGGCGCTCCGCCCGTCTGCAGTATGGGCAAGTGCCGCTGCTGTACATTTTTACTGCGGCCATGCCGTAGTCCCCACGCATTTCATTCAGGTCATCCCCTCTCAACCGGCAGATTGGCTTCCGCCCAACTTCTGATGCCACCGCGCAGCGAGAAAACGTCACCGAAGCCATTTTTTCTGAGCGTGTTGCATACCGCCGCCGAGTGCATTCCGGACTGGCAGCTGATGACGATCGGTCGCGCTTTGAATTTTTCGATCTCCCGCAGGCGCCCGTGCAACTCCGGCTGAGGAATATTGCGCGCGTTCGGAATATGGCCGGCGGCAAAATCCGCCTTGTCGCGCACATCGAGCACCAATGCGTCGCGGCGGTTGATGAGCTGAACCGCCTCGGTTGTGCCGATTTGCTGCGTGCCGCCAACGAGCAGCCGGTTGACGAGCGGCCACAGCAGCATGCCGCCGGTCACCACCGCGGTGCCGAACAGTATCATGTGCATCGGGTTCTTTTGCAGGAAGGCAAAGAACGAGAGATCGAAAGCTGACATTGGCGGGGTCCAATCAGGTCAAAGCCGCGCATTCTAACAAAACGGAGGGGCAGGCAACGGCAAGCCGGTCAATTAATCCGGCGGTCGGACCATGCCCCGGGAGCGCTTATCAACAAAATAGAATAAAATGATACAGCATTTTGCCCAGGCAAAGAAAGTATTAAAAATCATGAGCGTAACGCCGGTGCTGCTGATTATCCTCGACGGCTTCGGCTACCGTGAGGCGTGCGATTACAACGCGATCTGCCAGGCACGCAAACCGCACTGGGATTACTTCTGGCAATCCTGCCCGCACACCACCATCGACGCTTCCGAAAAATGGGTCGGCTTGCCCGCCGCGCAAATGGGAAATTCGGAAGTCGGTCATCTCAACATCGGATCCGGTCGTGTGATTTATCAGGATTACACGCGCATCCAGGCCGCGATCGAAAGCGGCGAATTTATTGCCAATCCGGTGTTGATTCAGGCCGTGACCACCGCGCGCGAAAATGGATCGGCACTGCACATTCTCGGCCTGCAATCACCCGGGGGGGTGCACAGCCACGAGGCGCAAATCGCGACAATGGTCGAAATGGCGGCAGCGGGCGGCGTCAAGGATATCTGCGTCCACGCGTTCCTCGACGGACGCGACACACCACCGCGCAGCGCCGCTGCATCGCTCGAGCAGTTACAGCGTCAATGCGAACGGGTCAAAGCAGCAAGAATCGCCTCCATCATCGGACGCTATTACGCAATGGACCGCGACCTGCGCTGGGAACGCGTGCGCGCTGCCTATGATCTGCTCACGCTGGGCGAGTCGCGCTACCGGGCGGCCGATGCGCTGGCTGCGCTCGATCAAGCCTATGAACGCGGCGAAAACGACGAATTCGTTCAGGCAACCGCGATCGTACCCGCCGACGGATCGCCCGTGCAAATGCGCGACGGCGATGTGGTGGTATTTATGAACTTCCGCGCTGATCGCGCGCGCCAGTTGACACGCGCGCTGACCGATTCCAGTTTCAGCGGCTTTCCGCGCACCCGCGTCCCCGCGCTCGGATACTGCTGTACGCTGACCAGCTACGGAGGGGAATTCGCGCTGCCGGTTGCTTTTTCGCCGCAGCAAATCACGAATGGCTTCGGCGAATACATCGCCGGGCGGGGGCTCAAACAGTTGCGCATCGCCGAAACCGAAAAGTATGCGCACGTCACTTATTTTTTCAATGGCGGTGTCGAGACGCCCTATCCCGGCGAGGAACGCGTGCTGGTGCCGTCGCCCAGGGTCGCGACTTACGACCTGAAGCCTGAAATGAGCGCCTTCGAGGTAACCGACAAGCTGGTTGCCGCGATTGTAAGCCGCAAGTTCGACGCCATCATCTGCAACTATGCCAACGGCGATATGGTTGGCCATACCGGCAATCTCGCTGCGGCGACGCGCGCGATTGAAGTGCTCGATGAGTGCCTCGGCCGCGTCATCGGGGCGATGCGGGAAGTCGGCGGCGAAGTGCTGATTACCGCCGATCATGGCAACGCCGAAACCATGCTTGATGAAACCACCCGGCAGGCGCACACCGCGCATACGCTAAATGTCGTGCCGCTGCTCTATGTCGGGCGCAAAGCGCAGACCAGGGAGCACGGCGCGCTGCAGGACGTGGCACCGACACTGCTGTGCATGATGGGATTGCCGCAGCCCCCTGAAATGACAGGCAAGCCGCTCATCCATTTTGTCTAGGCGCACCCTTACCGCGATATTCTTGTGGCTCGCGCTGGGCCCCGGCGTCATGGCGGCTGCCCCGGCGGGTAACGCGCAATCAGAGGAATTACGGCAACTGCGTTCTCGCATCGACGCGCTGCAGAAACAGCTCGCGGCATCCGAAGGAACCAAGATCGAGGCAGTCGATGCGTTGCGCGGATCGGAACACGCAATATCCGGGATCAACCGGGCGTTGCGCGAACTTGCCGGGCGGCAACGCGCGATCAACGCGGAGGTAGCCCAGCTGCAAGGCCAGAACCCGCGCATCGCCGCCGATATCGAGCTGCAGCAAACGCGGCTTGCGCGACTTCTCTACCAGCAATATATCGGCGCGCAGCCGGACGCGTTGAAGCTGCTCCTTAACCGCGAGGACCCGAACCGGATCGCGCGCGAACTGCATTACCTCACGCACTTGTCGCGCGCGCGCGCCGAACTGATTCGCAGCTTGCGCACGAATCTCGAACGGCTGAACGAGTTGACGCGCGTCGGCCAGCGGCAACGCGCCGAACTCGCCGCAATCCATTCCGAGCAACAGGCGCAGCGCAAACGCCTCGAAAATGAAAAACGCGCGCGCAAAACAGTACTACTGCGCGTTTCGCGCCAGATCGAAGGGCAGCGGCGCGAAATTTCGACCTTGAAACGCGACGAAAACCGGCTCGCCAAACTGGTCGAGCGATTGAACCAGGTGCTGTCGGGCTCGCCGCCGGAGGCGCTACGCAATGAACGCCTGCCGCATGCGGCGGGCGACGGCGGGCCGTTTTCCCGGCTTAAAGGGCAGCTCCGCCTGCCGGTGCGCGGGGAACTCAGGAACCGCTTTGGCGGCCCAAGGGAAGGCGGCAGTCTGTCCTGGAAAGGCTTGTTTATCGCCGCCCCTGCCGGACTCGAGGTCAAAGCAATCGCCGCCGGCCGCGTGGTGTTTGCCGACTGGCTACGCGGCTTTGGCAACCTCCTGATTATCGACCACGGCGACGGCTACATGAGCCTGTATGGTAACAACGAGTCGCTCTACAAGGAGGTCGGCACGGCAACCCGTGGCGGCGAAACCGTGGCGGCAGTCGGTAATAGCGGCGGGAATACCCTTTCCGGTTTATACTTTGAGATACGGCATAAGGGTAAGGCGTTCGACCCACTCGCGTGGGTCAATTTAAAGTGAGGTCGGCAATGCGCAGCAAATTGCAACAAATTGTTTTGGTCGCGCTCGGCATATGCCTGGGCGTGATGATTTCGCTCAATTTTCCCGCGGTCGCTCAACGCAACGCGTCGGGGCCGCTGCCGGTTGAGGAACTACGCGCCTTTACCGAAGTGTTCGGACGCATCAAGAGCGACTATGTTGAACCTGTCGCGGACAAGAAACTTATCACCGAAGCGATCACCGGCATGCTTGCCGGACTCGATCCCCATTCTTCCTACCTCGACGCGGATGCTCTGCGCGAGATGCAGGTCGGCACGCGGGGCGAATTCGGCGGCCTTGGCATCGAGGTCGGCATGGAGGACGGCTTTGTCAAGGTCGTCTCTCCGATAGATGATTCGCCGGCGGCCCGCGCGGGCATCAAGCCGGGCGATCTGATTGTCAAGCTCGATGAGAGTTCGGTAAAGGGCATGTCGCTCAACGACGCGGTCAAGCGCATGCGCGGCAAGCCCAACACCCAAATCACGCTCACCATCGTCCGCAAAGGAGAGACCAAGCCGCTGGTTGTCACATTGACGCGCGCAGTGATCAAGATACAAAGCGTGAAATCGAAATTGCTCGAGCCGGGCTATGCCTATTTTCGCGTCTCCCAGTTTCAGGAGCACACCGGGGAGACGCTGGCCAAAGCGATTGCTGCAACGTTCAAGCAAAATTCGGCGCCGATGCTCGGCATCGTGCTCGACCTGCGCAATGATCCGGGCGGATTGCTTAACGGCGCGGTGGCGGTGTCCGCGGCTTTCCTGCCGCAAAACTCGCTGGTTGTCTACACGGACGGACGCACCGAGGACGCGAAAATGCGCCTTACCGCAAGTCCCGAGCATTACCTGCACGGCAGACTCAAGGATGATTATCTCGCCAACCTGCCGCGGGAGATCAAGAATGTGCCCATGGTAGTGCTCGTCAACAGCGGCTCAGCGTCCGCCTCCGAGATCGTCGCCGGCGCGCTGCAAGACCATAAGCGCGCCGTCATAATGGGAACGCAGACTTTCGGCAAGGGTTCGGTGCAAACCATACTGCCGCTGGGCAATAGCACAGCCATCAAGCTCACCACCGCGCGTTATTACACCCCCGGTGGCCGCTCCATACAGGCCAAGGGCATAGTGCCGGACATCGAGCTCGATGAGGGCGCCGGCCGCGCAGATGCTGCCAGCCTCAAGCTGCGGGAGGCCGACCTGACCAAACACCTGGCCAACGATGGCGGCAGCAGCAAAGTGGCTGCTGAAGCAGCGGCGCCGGCTGCCAATGCATTCAATTTCACCCCGGAACCGCGACCAAAGGATGTCGATGTCAAGACTACCAGGCCCGAGCCGGGGGAAATCGTCGCCAAGAACGATTACGAGTTGTCGCAGGCCATTGCGTTCCTGAAAAGCCGGGCCGCCACGCGCGCTGACTGAAAAGGCGCTCACCACACCGTTGCCACGCCCGGCTGCGGCCGGGCGTTTTGTTTTACGCTACACCTTTCACGCCACCATGAATGATGACCAGCTACTGCGCTATAGCCGGCACATCCTGCTGCCGCAACTCGGCATCGAAGGCCAGGAAAAATTCCGCCGCTCGCGCGCGCTGATCGTCGGCGCCGGCGGTCTCGGCTCACCGGCCGCGTTGTATCTCGCCGCGGCCGGGGTTGGCACCCTCACCCTTTGCGACAACGATGCGGTCGATCTTACCAATCTGCAGCGTCAGATCGTGCATCGCAGTGACTCGATCGGCAGCCCCAAAGCCGAATCCGCGCAGCGCACGCTGGCGGCAATCAATCCGGAAATCACCATCGAGGCGCTGGTCGAGCGCATTGCCGGTGCGCGGCTTGAACAACTTGTGCTCGAGTCGGACATCGTGCTCGACTGCAGCGACAATTTCGCCACGCGTCACGCGATCAATCGAGCCTGTGTCGCACATTGCAAACCGCTGGTGTCGGGCGCGGGCGTAAGGTTTGACGGCCAAATTACAGTGTTCGATCTGCGCCACGCAAATTCGCCGTGCTATCACTGCCTGTTTCCCGAACACGGCGACAGCGAAGACGTGCGCTGCGCGGTAATGGGCGTGTTCGCGCCGCTCGTCGGTATCATCGGCTCGATGCAGGCGGCCGAGGCATTGAAGCTCATCGCCGGTATCGGCGATAGCCTCAATGGCCGCCTGCTGCTGTTTGACGCGCTGACGACGGAGTGGCGCACGGTAAATATAAAGCGCGACCCCGGGTGCGCAGTGTGCCGCCGGCGCGGAGCGAATTAAGTCATATCCAGGTCGTCGTCGCTTTTCCCGGCTGGCACTTTGGCGGCCGACGCAGCGGGAACTCCAGCCGCCGCTGCGGCTCGCGCCAGCGCGGGTGCAACTGACGACGGTGCCGCCACTTTTCCCGACAGCAGTTCCTCGAGATCCTTGACGACTTGCTCAACGTTGGCGCCGGTGCGCGCCTGACATTGCAGCAATACACGTGCCGGATATTCCTGCAGTGTCAACGGCCGGTCGGTGGAACGAATTCTCGCCACAGTATCGAGCGCCGGCGCGAGATACTTGCCGGTAAAGCCCGCATGCGCACTTTCGAGCGCGGAAATGATGCCCTGTTGCGCCCGCGCGATCCCAATCAGAATTTCAGCCAGTTGGTGCGTGGTCAGGTTCATGCAGCCTCCGTATGTTGGCGTGGGGATTCAGGCGCGAGCAGCAAACGCCACTGCTCGCCCCAGTACTGCATCGGGTCGCGCTTGAAACCGCTTTTTGCAAACTGGTGCCAGCGGCCAATGACAAAACTCATGATCAGGTTGGCCCGCGCGGCGGGATCGTCCGACGCCGGCAGATTGTTCTGCCCAGCCGCGAACCGCAGCGCCTGTTTGATCGTTGTCTCGATCCGGTCATGAAGCTGATTGATGCGCAACTGCAAGCGCTCATTCTCGTGCACCAGCGCATCGCCAATCAACACCCGGGTCATGCCGCGGTTTTTCCGGGCGAAGCCGAGCAGCATGGCGGCGATCGCCTCGGTCTGCTTGAGGCCGTCTTTCTCCTCACCGGTAATCTTGTTAATCAGCCCGAACAGCGTCTCTTCGATGAATTCGATAAGACCCTCGAACATCTGCGCCTTGCTGGCGAAATGCCGGTATAGCGCCGCCTCCGACACCTCGAGCCTCGCGGCGAGCGCCGCGGTGGTTATTTTTTCCGCCGCCGGAGCCTCCAGCATTTCTGCCAGCGCATGCAGAATTTGCAACTTGCGGTCTCCGCGTCTGGCGCCCATCGCTTACCTCCTGTTCGGTCCGCACATGCTGCCTGCCCGGGGATCAACGCAGATGCCACGCCAGGCGTGGAAGTTGCAGTAGATTCCTGATACTGAAATCGACGTAATCGGGAATCCCGGTCGCCCTCGTCACCCACACCGTCGACATCCCGAGTTTTTTTGCCATTTTCAGATTGGCAAGCGAATCTTCAATCATGACACACGATCGCGGACGCACCCGGTTTTTGCGGAACAGCTTGAGAAAGCCGTAGCGGTCGGGTTTCGGACGATAATCGGTGTGTTCAATTGAAAACACGTCCTCGAAAAGGTCGGCGATGCCAAGCGCATCCAGCACCGCAAGAGAATAATGCACCGGCGAATTCGAAAACACCAGCTTGCGGCCGCGCAACTGCCGCAGCACAGCGCGCAGCCCGGGCTCGCGCACGACCATTTTTCCAAGCTCCGGGACGTGATGGGTGGACCGCAGGAAATGCTGCGGGTCAACTGCGTGGTGGCGCATAAGTCCGATAATCGTTGCGCCGTAGCGCTGCCAGTAATGCCGCCGCAGCGCGCCGGCGGCAGCCTCGTCGAGCCCGAGATGCGCCTGTAAATATGACGTCATCGCACGGTTGATTTGGGGAAAGATGCGCGGGCTTGCGTTATGCAAGGTGTTATCCAGATCGAATACCCATACCCGGGTGAACTTCAAACGCAATGCCCCATCTCGATCCGCCGGCTAACGCCGCTTGATCAGCGTGCCTACACCTTCATCGGTGAGAATCTCCAGCAACACTGCGTGCTCGACGCGGCCGTCGATGATGTGGCACGAGTTGACACCGTTCTTGACGGCCTCCAGCGCGGAGCCGATTTTCGGCATCATGCCGCCGGATATGGTGCCGTCGGCGAACAGCTCATCGATCTCGCGCGCGCTGAGCCCCGTAAGCAGGTTGCCGTTTCTGTCGAGAACGCCCGGCGTATTGGTAAGCACGATCAGCTTCTCGGCCTTGAGCACTTCGGCCAGTTTGCCCGCGACGAGATCGGCATTGATGTTGTACGATTCGCCGTCCGCGCCGACGCCGACCGGTGCGATTACCGGCACGAAATTCTGCGCGGTCAGAACCTTGATCACCTCCGGATCGATCGACTCGACTTCACCGACCTGGCCGATGTCGATCAGTTCATCGGGATTTTCCTTGCCGCGCATCATCAACTTGCGCGCGCGGATCAGCGGGCCATCGGTGCCGGAGAGGCCGACCGCGCGGCCACCATGCTGGTTGATCAGATTCACAATGTCGGTGTTGACCTGGCCTCCGAGCACCATTTCGACCACATCCATGGTTTCGGCGTCCGTCACGCGCATGCCCTGGATGAATTCTCCCTTCTTGCCTACTTTTCTGAGCTGGTCGTCGATCTGGGGACCGCCACCGTGCACAATGACGGGATTGATGCCAACCAGCTTGAGCAGCACGATGTCGCCTGCGAAGCTGTGCCTCAATTTCTGGTCGGTCATTGCGTTGCCGCCATACTTGACGACGACCGTCTTGCCGTGAAAGCGCCGGATGTACGGCAACGCCTCGGCGAGGATTTTCGCTCTCGTTGCAGCGGTGGAACCGGTCAGGGCCATGGGTTCGGGAAAATTGATTGACTGCAGGCTATTCTACACGAGCGCCGGCGACAAAAAAGCCGACAGCCCTTGCGGCCTGCCGCCTTGCGTAGCGTGATTCCCTGCAATATTACCGGATCGATATGCGCCCGGCGGCGGCCGACGATTTCTTCGGCAGCCTGAGATCCAGTATGCCGTCGGCGTATTTGGCCTGGGTCGTGGTCCCGTCGATATCCTGATCCAGCGCGACCGCGCGGTAGACCTTGCCGTAGTAGCGTTCCGAGCGCAGCAGTTTTTCGCCGTTTTTGATCTCTTTTTCGTTTTTCACTTCGGCGCTGATTTCGATGCGGTTGCCGTCGACAGCGATATTGATGTCCTCCTTCTTCACGCCGGGTATTCCCCGATTTGCTACAATCGGACTTTTTCACACGCATGCGCACTTTACCGCTTCTCTTTTCAATCTGCGTCACCGCCATTTCCCTGGCCCAATCCGCCCATTCGTCCGTGCCGCTGGCGCCGGCGCTTGCCGCCAAATCCTACCTGCTGCTCGACTTCCACAGCCAGCAGACGCTGGCAGGCCGCAATCCCGGGGAGCGGATCGAACCCGCATCGCTTACCAAACTGATGACGGCGTATCTGACCTTTGCCGCGATCAAGCAGAAGCGCATTCAGCCGACGCAGACGGTAACGGTGTCGGAACGCGCCTGGAAAGCGGAAGGCTCGCGCATGTTCATCGAGCCGGGCAAGCCGGTCACGGTCGATGAGCTGATGCGTGGCATGATTGTGCAGTCGGGAAATGATGCGTGCATTGCGCTCGCCGAGCACATCGCCGGCAGCGAAGACGCGTTTGTGCAGGAGATGAATCGCGAAGCGCAGCGGCTTGGAATGAAGGACACCCGTTTCATCAATGCCACCGGGTTGCCAAACCCGCAGCATTATTCGACCGCGCAAGACCTTGCGCTGCTCGCAGTCGCCATCATCCGCGATTTTCCCGAATACCACCCGCTGTATTCGATGAAGGAATTCCGCTACAACAATATCACGCAGGCCAACCGTAACCGTTTGCTGTGGTCGGATCCGTCGGTCGACGGCATGAAAACCGGCTATACCGAAAACGCGGGTTACTGCCTGATTACGTCCGCGCGGCGCGGCGCGAGGCGGCTGATTTCGGTGGTGCTCGGCGCCGCCTCCGAGACCGCGCGGGCGGCGGAAAGCCAGACGCTGCTCAACTACGGATTCCAGTTTTATGATAGCGTGAAGCTCTATGGGAAGAACCAGCCGGTGGCGAGCCTGCAGGTGTGGAAGGGCAGCAGCAACATCGTCAAGGCGGGATTTTCACGCGATTTATACGTAAGTCTGCCCAAGGACGAGGCTGACAAGCTGAAAGCGGCCCTGGAGACCCGGCAACCGCTGTTCGCTCCAGTCAACGCCGGTCAGGAAATCGGCGTGCTGAAGCTCGCGCTCGACGGCAAGCCGTACGCCGAAATTCCGGTGGTCGCGCTCGAAACTGTCGCCCTGGCGGGAATTCTCGGGCGGGGCTGGGACTCGATAAAACTGCTATTCAGGTAAACGAGGCAAATATGGCCACAGACATCATTTATCTCAACGGCGAATTCATGCCGCTCGAGGCAGCGCGCATTCCGGTGCTCGACCGCGGCTTTATTTTCGGCGACGGCGTATATGAGGTCATTCCGGTTTATTCGCGCCATCCGTTCCGGCTCGCCGAGCATCTGCAGCGCCTGCAACATAGTCTCGACGGCATAAGGTTGCCGAACCCGCGCACGGACGCGGAGTGGGCCGGGCTGATACACGACATCATCGCGCGCAATTCGGGCGACGACCAGTCGGTGTATCTGCAGATCACGCGCGGCGTGGCCCGCCGCGCGCACGAGTTTCCGGACGGCCTGAAGCCTACGGTTTTTATGATGAGCAGTCCGCTGGTCACGCCGCCCCGCGAGCAGATCGAGAACGGCGTCGCCTGCATCACCGCGACCGACTTCCGTTGGCTTAAATGCGACCTCAAGTCGGTGTCGCTGCTCGGCAACTGCCTGCTCAAGCAACTTGCGGTGGACGCCGGCGCCGCCGAAGTCGTGATGTTCCGCGATGGATTCCTGACCGAAGCCGCGGCGTGCAACGTGTTCGTCGTGCGCGGCGGGGTGCTGCTCGCGCCGCCGAAAAATCACCTTATTCTGCCCGGCATTACCTACGACGTTGTGCTCGAAATCGCCGGCGCCAACCGGATTCCGCTTGAAATTCGCGGCGTGTCGGAGCAGGAAACAAGAACTGCGCAGGAAATCTGGATTACGTCGTCGACCAAGGAAGTGCTGGCGGTCACCCGGCTCGACGGCCGCGCGGTAGGCGACGGCAAACCCGGCGCGGTGTTTCGCCGCCTCCACGCGCTGTACCAGGAATTCAAGCAGCAGGTAATGCGCCGTGCCGCCTGACCGGCAGATCGACATACCTTCATGCAGGAACCGTCGCTGTTCGATTATCCGTGCGAGTTCCCCATCAAGATCATGGGGCATACTCAGGCGGGATTCGCGCAGGCGGCGCTCGAAATCGTCAATCGCCACGTGCCGGATTTCGACGGTGCAACGATGGGCATGAAAACCAGCAAACACGGCAAATACCTGAGCATCACCTGCGTAATCAACGCCACTTCGCGCGCGCAGCTTGATGCTCTCTATCAGGAGTTAGGCGACCATCCGATGGTGGTCATGGTGCTGTGAGAGCAATGATAAGCGCGGAATGCAAAATGCAAAATGACCGATTGGAACTGAAGTCCGGTCCGCTACGCGATCACGCGCAGCGCTCGCCCATCAATCGTCATTCGTCACCCGTCATTGTCCGTAATCTGGGACTTGCGGGGTACGACCCGACCTGGCGCGCGATGCAGGACTTCACCACCAAGCGCAATGCTGCGACGCCGGACGAATTGTGGCTGCTGCAGCACCCGCCGGTCTATACGCTCGGCAGCGCGGGGAAACCCCAGCACCTGCCGCGCGTCGACAACGGCGTTCCAGTGGTCAAAACCGACCGCGGCGGGCAAATCACCTATCACGGTCCCGGTCAAATTGTGACTTACCTGCTGCTCGACGTGCGCCGGCGGGCTTTAAGCGTGCGGCCGCTGGTCAGAATGATGGAACAGGCCGTAATAGATCTGCTCGACGGTTTTGGCGTCGCCGCGCACGGCCGCATGGAAGCTCCCGGCGTTTATGTCGGCAAGGCCAAGATCGCCGCACTCGGGCTGCGTATCCGGAACGGCTGCTGCTATCATGGGCTTGCGCTCAACGCCGACATGGATTTAAGTCCGTTTTACGCAATCAACCCCTGCGGCTATCCAGGCCTCGAAGTAACGCAAACGCGCGATCTCGGCATCGCGGACCCGCTCGATGCGCTGAGCGCGAAGCTTGTCGAGCACCTTCTGCGGCGGTTAAATGCCTAGAAGCCATCTCAAAAATAGTGGCATTTACATGTGCGGAACTTTTTCCCTCACCCTCGCTCCCTCTCCCGGAGGGAGAGGGAAGACAGGCCCCCTTCTCCCTCCGGGAGAAGGGCTGGGGATGAGGGAAGGAACTTGGTTGCACGTATTTTTGAGACCACTTGTATGGAACCACAGATGAACACCGATAAACAAAAAGGCGAAGCGAAGACCGCACGCGCTTTCGGCAAAGCCGCGATGAAAATCGTGCCGGTCGAGCGCCTGAAAAAGCCTGACTGGATCCGCGTCCGGTCCGGCAACAGCCAACGCTATCGGGAAATAAAGCTGATCCTGCGCGAGCACAGACTGCACACCGTGTGCGAGGAAGCTTCATGTCCCAACATCGGCGAGTGTTTCGGTAAGGGCACCGCGACATTCATGATCCTGGGCGAGCTGTGCACGCGGCGCTGCCCGTTCTGCGACGTTGCGCACGGCCGGCCTGGACCACCGGATGCCGGTGAGCCCGTAAACCTGGCGGCCACCATCGCCGCATTGAAGCTCGCCTACGTCGTGATCACCAGCGTCGACCGCGATGATTTGCGCGACGGCGGCGCGCAGCATTTCGCCGACTGCATCCGCGCCGTGCGCGAACGCTCCCCCGCCACCCGCATCGAGGTACTGGTGCCCGATTTTCGCGGCCGGCGCGAGGCGGCGCTCGACATTCTTGCCCGCTGCCCGCCCGATGTGATGAACCACAACCTCGAAACCGTGCCGCGGCTCTACCGGCGCGCGCGGCCCGGCGCGGATTATCAGAACTCGCTTACGCTGCTGAAGGAGTTCAAGGATCGTCAGCCGCGCATTCCGACCAAGTCGGGGTTGATGCTGGGACTCGGGGAGACGGATGACGAAATACTCGGCGTGATGCGCGATCTGCGCGCACACGACGTCGACATGCTGACGCTGGGGCAATACCTGCAGCCAAGCGCACACCACCTGCCGGTCGCGCGTTACGCCGAGCCCGCGGTGTTCGAGGAGTTCGGGCGCCAGGCCCACGCGCTGGGATTCGCCCACGCCGCGTGCGGCCCGATGGTGCGCTCAAGCTATCACGCCGATCAGCAGGCCGAGGCCGCCGGCGTGGCTTGACCGGAGCAAATTCAACATGCCGCGTTTCTATATCGGTCTTACGGAAGACGAAAAAGAACTCTGGAGCGCCACCAACATCGCGGTCGAAGGCAATTTTCTGGTTACGGTCGAGCTCTCGTCTGAGAGTCTGGACCCCAAGCCGGTCGAGCGTTACAAGGCCGCGCTGCTGGCCCTCGCCAATGACGCAACCCAGCGCCGGCAATTGTCGAAGTATTGCTGGGTGTTTGCCCTCGACGCCCGGATTGTCGACGTATTCCAGTTGCTGGTCGACCACCTCGGCGTCGAGCATCACTCCTACACCGTGGCCGACCTCATATCCGGCGAGGGTTTGTCCTACGACGCCGAAAAGCGGGTCGTGTGCGAGATTTACTCGAAAAACTGGATGGCCTGAATTTCGACTCGTTGCCGCGGTGAGTTTCCACAAACGGTCAGTGGGCCTGCTCCCAGTTCGGCCCGACACCGACATCCACCACCAGCGGCACCGCGAGTGTCGCAACCCCGCTCATCAGCTGCGGCAGCGTTTTTTTCACCGCCTCAACCTCACCGTCCGGCACTTCGAGCACGAGCTCATCATGCACCTGCATGATGAGCCTGGTCTTGAGCCCGTCGGCCTCGAGCCAGCGCTGCACCGCTATCATCGCAAGCTTGATCAGGTCGGCGGCCGTGCCCTGCATCGGCGCGTTGATAGCCGCGCGCTCCGCACCCTGGCGGCGCGCGCCGTTGCTGCTTTTGATTTCAGGCAGCCATAGCCGCCGCCCGAACACAGTCTCGACGTAGCCCTGCTCGCGCGCCTGCTCGCGAGTTGCCTTCATGTAATCCGCGACACCCGGGTAACGCATGAAATAGCGGTCCATGTACTGCTGCGCCGCCGCGCGCTCGATGCCGAGCTGGGAGGCCAACCCGAACGCCGACATACCGTAAATCAATCCAAAATTGATGACTTTGGCATAGCGCCGCTGCTCGGCGTCAACACTGCCGGGATCGACGCCGAGAATTTCCGCTGCGGTCGCGCGGTGGATGTCCTCGCCCGCCGCGAACGCTTTGAGCAGGCTCGCATCGCGCGAGATATGCGCCATGATCCTCAACTCGATCTGCGAATAGTCGGCGGAAACGATGCGGCTGCCGTCGGGCGCGATGAACGCCTCGCGGATGCGGCGGCCCTCGGCGGTGCGCACCGGGATGTTCTGCAGGTTGGGATCGTTGCTCGCGAGCCGGCCGGTAATTGCAACCGCCTGCGCGTAGTTGGTGTGCACACGGCCGGTTTCCGGGTTGACCATGCGTGGCAGCTTGTCGGTGTAGGTCGACTTGAGTTTGGCGACGCCGCGATATTCGAGCAGCAGTTTCGGCAGTGGATAGTCGAGCGCAAGCTGCTCCAGCACGTCCTCGTCGGTCGAGGGCGCGCCGCCCGGCGTCTTCTTGATCACCGGCAATTTCTGCTTGTCAAAAAGGATTTCCTGAATCTGCTTCGGCGAATTGAGGTTGAACGGCTGGCCTGCCTGCTGATGCGCAGCGGACTCGAGCTCCATCATTCTGGCGCCGAGTTCGCGGCTCTGGGAATCGAGCAGCCGCGGATCAAGCAGCACGCCCTGACGCTCCATGACGCGCAGCACTGCCATCACCGGCATTTCGATCTCGCGGTAGATTTTCGAATATTTCGTGTCGCGCTCAATCTGCGGATACAGCGCACGATGCAGCTGCAACGTGATGTCGGCGTCCTCCGCCGCGTATTCGGTCGCGCGCTCGACCGCGACCTGATCAAAACCGATCCGGCCTGCGCCTTTGCCGGTCACTTCATCGTAGGTAATGGTCTTCACGCCGAGGTGGCGCAAAGCCAGGCTGTCCATGTCGTGCGATTTGTGACTTTCGAGCACGTACGACTGCAGCAGCGTATCGTGTGCGATGCCGGCCAGCCGGATGCCGTGATTGGCAAACACGTGCGAGTCATACTTGAGGTTCTGGCCGAGCTTTGCGCAGCTCTCATTCTCGAGCCACGGCCTGAGCCGGGCCAGCACGCTATCCGGGTCGAGCTGCTGGGGGGCGCCGGCGTAGCGGTGCGCAAGCGGCAGATACGCCGCATGGCCGGGCTCGACCGAGAACGAGATTCCAACCAGCCGCGCCCGCATGGGATCGAGGCTGGTGGTTTCGGTATCGACCGACACGAGCGGGGCGGCGGTGATTTTCGCAAGCCACGTGTCGAGTTGTGCTGCGGCAAGAATGGTCTCGTAGCGCCGGTCGCGCCGCGCGAATTGAGGGTCATGCGATACCAGCGCTGTGCCACCAGCGGTATCGAACGCAGCTTTTTCCCGATTGCCGGCGTCATTTCCGCGACCCTCCAATTCGCGCTTCCAGGATTTGAACCCGAAGCGGTCGAACAATATCGCGAGTTGCCGGTTGGCCTTGTACTCAGGGTAGGCCTCCTCGCGGAAGGTCTTGCCTTTGGCGTCGAATATGCAGGCGCTGTAATCGGCTGCAATATCCTGATGCAGCCGCCGCAGCATATTGAGCACGCCATAGATCGCGCCGGTCGGCTCGTCCTCGCGGCTGCGCAGATCGGGCAGCGCGTGAAAAGCCCGGTACAGGTAGGATGAGCCGTCAACCAGCAGCAGCGTTTTTGTCATCCCGCGTTATCTGCCAGTTTCGTTTTGAGGAGTAGAAGAATGAGCCAACCCGGAAAAAACCCGCCGCACCCGGCCTCCGGCCGCGCCGGAGTGGCGCACGAGTCGTGGCGCCTGCTCGGCATTATGTCAGAATTCGTCGAGGCAGCGGAACGCCTCGGTAACATACGTCCTGCGGTCAGCATGTTCGGCGGCTCGCGCGTTCCCGCCGGTCATCCCTATTTCATTCTCGCCGAAAAAATCGCGCGCCAGTTGTCGGACGCGGGCTTCAGCGTGATCTCGGGCGGCGGCCCCGGCATGATGGAGGCATTCAACAAAGGCGCGTATTTCGGCAAGTCGCCTGCGGTCGGGCTTAATATCGAGTTGCCGCGCGAGCAGTTTCCCAACTCGTATCAGGACATCAGCCTGTCGTTTCGCCACTTCTTTGCGCGCAAAGTCGCATTCGTGCGATACGCCACCGCATACGTGGTGCTGCCGGGCGGTTTCGGCACGCTCGACGAGTTGCTGGAGGCACTGACGTTGGTGCAGACCGGCAAGATCCCGCGCATGCCCATCATTCTGGTGCATGCGCCGTTCTGGAGCGGCCTTATGGACTGGTTGCGCAACACGCTGGCGGCCGAGGGCACGATCAGCATCGAAGATGTGGATCTGATCCAGGTCATCGACGAACCCGAACACGTGGTCAAGGCTGTACTTACTCATTACGAAACGCGCGGGTTCCGGCGAGCTGATGCCGAACTCGGGATATTTCTCGATCTTTAGAGCCCGAATCCTGCTTTATATTTCCTGCCGAAAAGCCGATAATACGGGCCACAGCCTTGAGGAACTGTCATGCGTAATCTGCTTGTTGCACTGCTGCTCAGCGTCGCGCTGCCCGTGGCCGCCGCGGACCATCCGGGCAGTCTGCAGCCGGTTCCCGACCCCCTGCCGCCGCCGCCCGGTGCCGGGATCGACTCCGCGCTCGAGCCGCAGGTCACGATCATCAAGCGCGGCACCGACACGGTCGAGGAATACCGCCTCAGCGGCAAGCTCTATATGCTCAAGGTCACCCCTGCCCACGGGGTGGCATACTATCTGATCGACGAAAAAGGCGATGGCAGGATGACGCGACAGGACAGCCTCGATTTTGGCGTCCGGCCGCCGATGTGGGTCATACATTCCTGGTAATTCCGGGTGACTGGTGAATCGTGAACGGTGGGTCGTGAAGACCGGCAATCCGGCTTTCACCAATTGCCATTCACCGATCGCTATTCACTGACATGTCCGTTTTTACCACCGTCACGCCCGGGCAGTTGTCGGCGTGGCTCCGGAATTATTCAATCGGCACGCTGACGCAGCTCGAGGGAATTGCTGCGGGTATTGAAAACACCAATTTTTTCGTCACCACCACGCACGGCCGCTACGTCCTGACGCTGTTCGAAAACCTCAAGGCCGGCGAACTGCCGTTTTATCTCAATTTGATGGCCCACCTCTCGCGCCACGGCATTCCAAGTCCACGGCCAATCGCCAGTCTCGCCAACGAGTATCTGGGAGTATTGAACGGCAGGCCGGCGGCTATTGTGACCTGCGTGCCGGGTAACGATCTCCAGCAGGTCGATGCCGGGCACTGCGCAACGATCGGCGGTTTGCTCGCGGAAATGCACCTTGCAGGCGCAAGCTACCGCGCCAAAATGCCCAACCCGCGCGGACCCCGGTGGTTGCGCGCGGCCGTTCCCAAAGTGCTGCCGTTTCTCGATCAACGCGCCGCGACGCTGCTCAAGGATGAAGCGCGCTTTCAGGCGCTCTACCGCCGCGCAGACCTGCCGCGCGGCGTAATACATGCCGATTTGTTCCGGGACAATGTGCTGTGGGACGGGCTACGGGTCGGCGGCATCATCGACTTTTATTTCGCATGCAACGACGCGCTGCTTTATGATGTCGCCATCGCGGTCAACGATTGGTGCCTCAACGAAGATTTCGCGGTGGATCACGAACGCACCATGGCGCTGCTCGCGGCATATCATGAAGTGAGGCCGTTCGTCGCTATCGAACGCGAGGCATGGCCGGCGATGCTGCGCGCCGGCGCGCTGCGCTTCTGGATATCGCGTCTGTATGATCTGCACCTGCCGCGGCCGGGTGTGCTAACGCATGCCAAGGATCCACAACATTGCCAGCGCATGCTCGAGCAGCACATTGCGCGCGAGGCCGAATTGCTGCGTTTATTCGTGACATGAAGATGAATATTAGAACGGTTGACGCTTCCCACGGCTGGCGCTGGATCGCGCAGGGCATGGTGCTTTTCCGCAAAGATGCGCCGCTATGGCTGCTACTGATTGCGATCCTGTTTATCGGCAGCCGGGTGCTGTTCGCGCTTCCGCTGATCGGCATGATTGCGGTACTGGTCGCGCCGAATTTCCTCGCCGGGCTGGCGCACGGCGCCCAGGCTATCGAGCAGGGCAAACCACTGCGGTTCGGCTATCTCACCAGCGGTTTTCTCAGGAATGCGGCGCGACTGGTCACGATCGGCGGCGTGTCGCTGGCCGGCCAGTTTCTGACGTTGATGGTGATGGTGATGATCGGCGGAGAATCCCTGAGCGCCATATCAAAAACCATGGTGACGGGCGCTTCGTCCCCGGAGGCGGTTGCCGCAGTGCAGAGCGCTGTTCCCCGCATGATGATGGCGCTGATCATCGGACTCGGCGTATCGCTGCCGCTGATGATGGCGGTCTGGTTCGCGCCGCTGCTGGTGTTCTTCGACGATGTCAAGCCGCTGCCCGCGCTGACGCTCAGTCTGTGGGCGTGCCTGAAAAACATCCGGCCGCTGCTGATCTACGGCATGGCAATAGTAGTGCCGCTGGTAATCTTGATGCCATTAAGCCTTGCCGCACGCCAGCCCGATCTGGGGTTGTGGCTGCTTGCGCCGATACTGGTGCCGTCGATTTATGTCAGTTACAAAGACCTGTTCGTCCCGGCTCCGGCAACGCAGTAGCCCCCGGTCGCGAAATTTCTTTTGCTATAAGCGGTCTCAAAAATACGCACAACCAAATTCCTTCCCTCATCCCCAGCCCTTCTCCCGGGGGGAGAAGGGAGCTTGTCTTCCCTCTCCCTCCGGGAGAGGGATCGAGGGTGAGGGAAAAAGTTTTGCTCTCGCAGATACCGCCATTTTTGAGATTGCTTCTAGCCAGGAGTCAGCCTGGCGTATTCCAATGCCAGCCACTTGGTGCCGTTGCGACTGAAATTCACCTGCACGCGCGCATCAGACCCCCGTCCTTCGGTATTGACGATCACGCCGGCGCCGAACTTGAGGTGCATCACGTTCTGCCCGATGCGCCAGGGAAAATCGGGCTGGGCGCTGCGTGCCGGGGGTTGAGAGTTTGGCGCGTGTCCGCCGGTTCGGGTTCGCGGCTCTGAACTCCGGACCGCGGATTCCAAACCCCGACCCCCGAATCGGGAGCCGGCGCGCGTCATCAGTGCGGCCGGAATCTCCTGGAAAAAACTCGACGCAATGTTGTAGCGCGTCTGCCCGTGCAGCATGCGGCTCTGCGCAAACGACAGGTAAAGCCGCCGCCGGGCACGTGTCAGCGCCACATACATCAGCCGCCGCTCCTCCTCTCTGCCGTCGGCCTCGCTAAGGCTGTTCTCGTGCGGGAACAGGCCCTCCTCGAGTCCGCTGATGAACACGCTGTGAAACTCCAGCCCCTTGGCCGAGTGCACCGTCATCAGCTGCAGGGCATCCGCACCGGCCGCGGCCTGGTTATCTCCTGCTTCGAGCGCGGCGTGCGCAAGAAATGCGGTGAGGCCCGTGTCTTCCTGCTGCTCGTCGGACACAAACGAAGCGGCGGCGTTGACCAGTTCGCCGAGATTTTCCAGCCGGTCGGCGCCTTCACGTTCGTTCCGGTAATGCTGCTGGAGGCCGCTGTGCTCGATCACATGCTCGATGATTTCCGGCAACGGCAATCCCGGTGTTGCGTTTCGCATCCGCTCAATCAATGCGACAAATGCCGGGATGCCCCTGAGTGATGATGGGTCTGCGGCGGGCCTGGTCTTTGCCGCCGCCCACAGGCTCACCCCGCGCTCGCGCGCCAGGTCCTGCAACTGCTCCAGGCTGCGCGCGCCGATACCGCGCGTGGGGAAATTGATCACTCGTGTTATCGCGCCGTCGTCCCCGTCACTCGCCAGCAACCGCAGATAAGCGAGCGCGTGCTTGATTTCCTGGCGCTCGAAGAAACGCAGCCCGCCGTAGACGCGGTAGGCAATGCCGGCGTTGAACAGCGCGTGCTCCAGCACGCGTGATTGCGCGTTTGAACGGTACAGCAGTGCCATCTCGGACAATCGCACCCCTTCGTTGCGCAAGGCCTTCACTTCCTCGACGATAAAGCGCGCCTCATCAATATCGGTGGCGGCCTCATGTACGCGCAACGGCTCGCCTTTGCTCTCGGAGGTCCACAGATTCTTGCCCAGCCGCCGGCGGTTGTGTTCGATCAAGGCGTTGGCGGCATCAAGAATGTTGCCGTGCGAGCGGTAGTTTTGCTCGAGCTTGATCACCTTCTCGATCGCGAAATCCTTCTGCAAATCCTGCATGTTGGCAGCGGAGGCGCCGCGGAAGGCGTAAATCGACTGGTCGTCATCTCCTACCGCGAAAATCGCATTGTCCCGGCCGGCGAGCATCTGCAGCCATCGATACTGCAGGCGGTTGGTATCCTGGAATTCATCGACCAGGATGTGGCGGAACCGGCCGCGGTAGTGGTCGCGCAGGATTTCGTTTTTCGACAGCAGTTCGTAGCAACGCAGCAGGAGTTCGGCAAAATCGACCGCGCCCTCGCGCTGGCACTGTTCGTCGTAGGCGGCGTAGAGTTCCCTCATGCGGCGCGAAAAGCTGTCGTCGGCAGCGGCGTCGTCTGCGCGCCTGCCCTCGTCTTTGTGGCTGTTGATATACCAGGCGACCTGGTTTGGCGGAAATTTTTCGTCATCGACATTGGCGGCCTTCATCAGGCGCTTGATCAACGCGAGCTGATCCTGGCGATCGAGTATCTGAAACAACTGCGGCAGACCGGCTTCGCGGTAGTGGGCGCGTAGCATGCGGTTGCACAGGCCGTGAAAGGTGCCTACCCACATGCCGCGCGGATTGATCGGCAGCATCGCGCTGATGCGGGCGAGCATTTCCTTCGCCGCCTTGTTGGTGAATGTCACTGCCAGCAACCCGGCCGGGCTTGCCTGTTCGGTCTGGATAAGCCATGCGATGCGGGTGGTCAGCACGCGGGTCTTGCCGCTGCCGGCCCCGGCGAGAATCAACGCCGGCTGGTGCGGAAGAGTCACCGCCTCGACTTGCTGTTCGTTGAGGCCGGAAAGAAAGGACGGCGCCATGCGGGTACTCAATTCGACCGCGAGATTATGAGACGCAGGCCGGACCGTGCCGGTTGTCGCGCTGGTGCATGCCGCTGCCTTACCGCGAAACTCTGGGCTCGGCGATCTCCAGCCTGCCCTTGATTTCGCCGGCGAGCGCTTCCGCTTCGTGTTTGCTCGACAGATTGGAAACACGCAGTTTATAAATCATCCCGGATTCGGACTTCACCGGCCGGATTTCGGCGGGGAAACCCGCCTCGCGCAGCCTGTCGTAAATCTCCAGCGCGGCTTCCTGCGTGTTGGCTTCGGCGAGATAAACCTTCCATTTGCCGCCCTTGTGCAGCGCCCCGCTACCGAAAATCATCTCGGTTTCGGCCAGCCACTCGTCAAGCTGCCGCTGCTGCACCGGCGCCACCGGCAAGGCCGGCTCTTTCCTGGGCGCAAGGTAGTACGACATCGGCTGATCCATGGTAAACGCTTCGCTGCCGCGCACGACCGTGACCGCGCCTTCGATCAGGCACACGATGTCGCGTGCCTTGCCGGCTTTGGCCCATATTCTCGTCGGCTTGGTCCCTTGTCCATCCATGCCGCGTATACCGGCGGTAATGGTTGCAATGGTGACCTTGATATCGCGCTCACCGCGAAACTTGTAATCCGCCTGAGTGGAAATTCGCAATGCACCGCTTATCACCTCGAGTGACACCGTTACTACGTCTCCGCCGCCGATTTTTCTCCGGCCGAGGTCGTCAAGCGCGAATTGTCCATTCTCGCCGAGATTGATCAGGCTGCCGTCGGCGAGCCGCAGCAGCGCGCGCGCGCCGGGCCCGGTGTAAACCCGGTCCCGATTGATCAACACCTTGCCGGTCGCGAGCGGCGCGCGCGCGCCGCTCGGGTGCTCGACCCACGCCGGCATCCGCACACCTTCGACCACGAGGTCGGGGCGCGCCGCTGCTGCAAAAGTCGCTGCCAGCATCAACAGCGCTGTCAGAATTATTTTGGTCTTCATCGCCCGCTCCAGGATCTCCCGGTCCGCCCGAATCACGCAAGCCTGAACGGCAGAAGCGGGATTCGGCATGCGTTGCAGGTATAATTTGTCCATCTGACCGTCAGCAAAATCAGGCATGCAGAAAATATACGACGCCCGCGCTGTCGAGCGTGAAGCCCGGCAATACTGGGAACGCGAGCACTCGTTCCGCGCTACGGAGGCACCCGGCAGGCCCAAGTATTACTGCCTGTCGATGTTCCCTTACCCGTCCGGCAAGCTGCATATGGGGCACGTGCGAAACTATACCATAGGCGATGCGCTGAGCCGTTACCACCGCATGCGCGGCTATAACGTACTGCAGCCGATGGGCTGGGACGCGTTTGGATTGCCCGCAGAAAACGCAGCGATGGCCAACGGCGTGCCACCGGCTCAGTGGACCTACGACAACATAGCCTACATGAAGCAACAGCTCGTGAGCCTCGGTTTCGCGATCGACTGGGAGCGCGAGCTGGCAACCTGCAAGCCCGCATACTACCGATGGAACCAGTGGCTGTTCCTGCGCATGCTGGAGAAAGGCATCGTTTACAAGAAAACCGGCGTCGTCAACTGGGATCCGGTCGACCAGACCGTGCTCGCCAACGAGCAGGTAATCGATGGCCGCGGCTGGCGCACCGGGGCGCTTATCGAGAAACGCGAAATCCCGATGTACTATCTGGCGATCACCCGCTACGCCGAGGAATTGCTTGCCGCGCTCGATGGTCTTTCAGACTGGCCCGAGCGCGTGAAAACGATGCAGGCCAACTGGATAGGGAAAAGTCAGGGCGTGCGCTTCGCGTTTCCTTATGAACTCGACGGGACGCCGGAAAAGCTGTGGGTATTCACGACCCGCGCGGACACCATCATGGGCGTCACCTTCTGCGTGGTCGCCGCCGAGCATCCCCTCGCCACCCATGCCGCCCGGAACAATCCCGGGCTCGCTGCATTTGTTGAAGAATGCAAGCGCGGGCCGGTAATGGAAGCCGATGTCGCGACGATTGAGAAGAAAGGCATGCCGAGCGGGATCTCGGTCACGCATCCATTGAGCGGAGAGCAGGTTGAAGTGTGGGTCGGCAACTATGTGTTGATGAGCTATGGCGACGGTGCCGTGATGGGCGTGCCCGGCCACGACGAGCGCGATTTCCATTTTGCCAAACAATACGGCCTGCGAATCAAGCAGGTGATCGATGTGGCCGACGGAACATTCACCACGGATGCCTGGCAGGAGTGGTACGCGGACAAGGAAAACGGGCGCTGCAAAAACTCGGGAAAATACGACGGCTTGGGCTATGTGCCGGCGGTGGATGCGATTGCCGCCGATCTCAACTCGAAGGGGCTCGGCGAGAAGCAGGTTTTGTGGCGACTCAGGGACTGGGGCATATCGCGCCAGCGTTATTGGGGCACCCCGATTCCGCTTATCCATTGCGGCGCGTGCGGCGAGACGCCGGTTGCGGATGCTCAACTGCCGGTGATTTTGCCCGAGGACTGCGTGCCCGACGGCACCGGCAATCCGCTCAACCGGCGCGCCGATTTCATCAATTGCAAATGCCCCAAGTGCGGCCGGCCGGCCAGGCGCGAGACCGACACCATGGACACGTTCGTCGATTCGTCGTGGTATTACATCCGCTTCGCGTGCGCCGATCAGAAAAGCGCGATGGTCGACGCACGGGTCAAATACTGGCTGCCGGTCGATCAATACATCGGCGGCATTGAGCACGCGATTCTGCACCTGCTCTACTCGCGCTTCTGGACCAGGGTGATGCGCGATTTGGGACTCGTCGAAATCGACGAACCCTTCCGCAAACTGCTGACTCAAGGCATGGTGCTGAACGAGATTTTTTTCCGCAAGAGCGACGGCGGCCGCAATGTTTTTTTTAATCCATCCGAAGTCGAAATCCTGCTCGACGAGCGCGGACAGCGTGCCGGCGCCATACTCAGGACGGACGGCGAACCGGTCGAATCCGGCGGCATCGGCACCATGTCGAAATCGAAAAACAACGGCGTCGATCCGCAATCACTGATCGAGGAATACGGCGCGGACACCGCGCGGCTGTTCATCATGTTCGCGAGTCCGCCCGAACAGACGCTCGAGTGGTCGGACAGCGGCGTCGAAGGTGCTGCGCGCTTTCTTCGGCGGCTGTGGAATTTCGCCTGCGCATACGTTGAGGCCGCGCGGGACGCGATACCGGCAGAGCGGCCTGCCGGAGCGGCCGATGCGTCCTTGGCCGCGGTGCGGGGCGAAGTACACCGGGTATTGAAACAAGCCAACTACGATTTCGCAAGGCTCCAATTCAATACCGTGGTGTCCGCGGCGATGAAAATTCTCAATGCGCTCGAACGGGCGCCGCATCCGGAAGGAGCGGCAACCGCCGCGTGGCGTGAGATCATCGCCGAAGGTCTGAGCATTTTGCTGCGGCTGCTTGCACCGATTACGCCGCACCTCTCGCACCAACTGTGGCGCGAGCTGGGCTACGGCGCCGACATCCTGACCGCACCCTGGCCGGAGCCGGATGCCGACGCGCTCGTCGATGACGAAATCGTGGTCGTGCTGCAGGTCAACGGCAAACTGCGCGGCGACATGCGGGTGGCGAATGGCGCCGATCGGGAGCAGATCGAGAAGCTGGCGATGCAGAATTCAAATGTGCAAAAACACATCAGTGGCCGACCGGTGAAAAAAATCGTGGTGGTTCCCGGCCGTCTGGTGAATATAGTGGTTTGATAAGTAATGCGTGAGGTGCAGCCAGTGAAAAACCCGACAGTGGGATTTTGGGGCGCCGTTCAAACGGCCCTCCGCCTCCCGCCACGCGCGTGCGGCCTGGCCGTTGGCGCGGGGCTGTGCGTGGCGCTGGCTGCCTGTGGCTTTCAGTTGCGCGGGGCAGCGCCGCTGCCGTTCGAATCGATGTATATCCAGACCGGCGGACCCTCGTCGTTCGCCAGCCAGTTAGCGCGCGCGGTGCGCGCCGGCAGCCAGACCCGTATCAGCGGCAATCAGAAAGACGCGCAAGTCACGCTGCAGATTCTCGCCGAAGGACGCGAACGCGCGATCCTCTCGCTCTCCAGCGGCGGACGCGTGCGCGAGATCACTCTGCGCTACCGCATTTCGTTTCGCCTCTACGACCAGAACAACCGGGAACATATAGCAGCGAATGAAATTCTGTTGCGGCGCGATCTGTCGTACAGCGATGCCGACGCGATCGCGAAAGAGCAGGAGGAAGCCCTGCTCTACCGCGACATGCAAAGCGACGCCGTGCAGCAACTGGTGCGCCGCCTGCAGGTCACGCGGATAGGCAGTTAACGCATGCCAGGCCGCTGGTATTCGTGATCGATGCGACTCTCGACGGAACAGCTTCCTCAGCATCTCACGCGCGGGCTCGCGCCTCTTTACACCGTGTTCGGCGACGAGCCGCTGCTCGCGCTCGAGGCAACCGATCGCATCCGCACGATGGCGCGCGCCGCAGGCTACGACGAGCGCGAAGTGCTGATTGCAGAGCAGCATTTCGATTGGTCACAGCTCGGGATCAGCGGCGATTCGCAGTCGTTGTTCGCGTCGCGCCGCATACTGGAACTGCGCATTCCGAACGGCAAGCCCGGCAACGAGGGTGGCCAGGCGCTGCAGGATTTCTGCGCGCGGCTGCCCGCCTCAACCGTGACGCTGATTTACCTGCCCGGGGTCGACTGGCGCGCGCAGAAAACGTCGTGGTTCGCAGCACTCGCTGCCGCCGGTGTGATGGTCGAGGCGAAGCAGGTCGCACGCAGCGCGCTGCCGGGGTGGCTGGCGGGGCGTCTTAAGACACAGCAGCAGCATGCTGACGAAGAGGCGCTTGAGTTCATCGCTGATCGCGTCGAAGGCAACCTGTTTGCCGCGTATCAGGAAGTTCAGAAGCTTGCGCTGCTGTTCCCCCCCGGCAAGCTCGCTTACGAGCAAATCGAGGAGGCCGTGCTCGATGTCGCGCGTTTCGATGTCTCGGACCTTGCCCACGCCGTCATTGCCGGCGACGCGCAACATCTGGCGCGCGTGCTCGACGGCCTGCGGGGAGAAGGCACCGCGCCACCGTTGGTGTTATGGGCCATCATTGAAGAAATCCGAGCGGTCGGAAAATTTCTGGCGGCACTTGCCGCCGGCCGGCCCAGGCAGCAAGCGCTGCGCGAGGCGCGCATCTGGGGTGCGGAGCGCCAGAACCTGATCCTCGACCACATCGGGCATTTCACCACTCCGCAGATCGAGTCCGCCATTTTGCATGCCGCCGCTATCGATCGCATGATCAAGGGCCTCGCCAAGGGCGAGGTGTGGGATGAATTGCTCCGGCTGGGCCTGCGATTCGTCCAGATGCCTCGGCCGGCCGCCGGGAAAACACGCTAAAATCACCTCGAAACCCGCGTGGGATACGGGCTGCGAGGGGTTTCCCCCTCACGCCTCACGCCTCACGCCTCAGGCATATGGATATTCAGAATTACATGATCGGCGTCGGCAAGCAGGCCCGGGCGGCCTCCAGGCTGATGGCAAATGCCGAGACCGCGGCCAAAAACGAGGCATTGACGCGCGCCGCGCTGGCGATCGGGCGCGATGCGAAACGCCTGCTCGACGCCAATGCCCGGGACCTCGACGCCGCACGCCAAGCCGGACTTGACGCGCCGCTGATAGACCGCCTGACGCTTACGGAAAAAACCATTGCCGAAATGGCCGACGGCCTGCGGCAAGTCGTCAAGCTCGCCGATCCCATTGGCGCGATCACCAATCTCGAGCAACAGTCCTCGGGCATCAAAGTCGGACGCATGCGGGTGCCGCTCGGCGTGGTCGCCATCATTTACGAATCGCGACCCAACGTCACGGCGGACGCTGCGGGGCTGTGTCTCAAATCGGGCAACGCCGCGATCCTGCGCGGCGGGTCCGAAGCGATACACTCCAATCAAGCAATCGCCGCATGCGTGCACGAAGGGCTTCGAAGCGCCGGACTGCCCGAAACGGCGGTGCAGGTGATTGCCACTACTGATCGCGCCGCGGTTGGTGAACTGATGCGCATGAATGAATACGTGGATATTCTGGTGCCGCGCGGCGGCAAGGGTCTGATCGAGCGCGTTATGCAGGAGTCTCGCATCCCGATGATCAAACATCTTGACGGCGTGTGCCACGTCTACATCGACGACAAAGCCGACCCCGAGAAAGCCATCCGCATTGCCGATAACGCGAAGACCCAGCGCCTTGCCACCTGCAACACGATGGAAACGCTGCTGGTAGCGCGCGGCATCGCCGACCGGGTGCTGCCGAAGCTTGCGAAAATTTATCTCGACAAGGGCATCGAGCTGCGCGGCGACGAAGCGGCGTTGCGGATTTTACGCTCCGCCTTCGGCTCCGAGGTGCCGCAGATCAAGGCAGCGACCGAGGAGGATTGGTACACCGAGTATCTCGCCGCGATTCTGTCGGTACGCGTCGTCGACGGGCTCGATCAGGCCATCGACCACATCGCCCGCTACGGCTCGCAGCATACCGATGCGATAGTCACCGAGGACAAGGCGCGCGCGCAACGCTTCCTGCGCGAAGTCGATTCGAGCTCGGTGCTGGTCAACGCCTCGACGCGCTTCGCTGACGGTTACGAATACGGGTTGGGCGCCGAGATCGGCATCTCCACCGACAAGCTGCATGCTCGCGGGCCGGTCGGGCTCGAAGGATTGACGTCGCTGAAGTGGGTAGTGTTCGGTGATGGGCAGATCAGAACCTGAAATCTTTGCCACAGAGGACACCGGGGCCAATGGCACTACCTTAAGGTTCCTTCCCCCGCGTGCGGGGGAGGGAGTCCGCAATGCTCGCCGCCTTAAGGTAGTGCCATTGGCGCCTGCATCCCTTGTATGTCATGGTCATTCATGTGCCCCTCTGACAGTTCAACGCAGAATTGCGCGGGAGCCTTATCCGGCGTAACGTTGGGATCAGTGGAAAAGATGACTGGGTATGATTAAGGTAATAGAGAATGGCTGGACGAAACGTGTCAACTAATCTGCCGATTAATTTTTGTCAACTAATTACAAGTTATGGCGCTGTGGCAACGCCTCTCTTGCCGCCTCCGGGAAAAGGATAAACATGAACTCGGTTACTCGATTTGTTGCTGCAATCATCTGCCTTTCCGTACCGGCGATTTCGCAAGCGCAAACTGCTGAGATACCCGCCCTCAGTAGTTTCAACGTTGGCGATAAATGGGAATGGAGGCGGATAGACGACCGCACAAAACAGGAAGAAGGAAGATTCTCTCGCACAGTGGTAAAAATCGACGGCATCCTCCAGTTTTCCAATGGAATTAGAAACCGTCAAATATCAGAAGACTTCCTCGGTATTCCGTCAGCCAAGCCTTGGCGTGTTTGGCCATTGGAGGTCGGCAAGAAATGGGCTTACGAAAGCGACTGGACTAGAGCCGACGGAGTTACAGGTAATACACAACAGGATGTTGCTGTGGTTGCCCATGAAGAGGTGACTGTTCCAGCCGGTAAGTTTATGGCTTTCAAGATCGAGCACCGTGGATATTACCGAAATTCTCGGGGAAGCAATGGCAGACAAAACGACACCTTTTGGTACGCACCCGATGCAAAGGCCAATGTAAAACTTACGCGTGATGATGGTTACAATTTGTACACGCAAGAATTGGTCAGCTATAAAAAAGTAGCACCATAAACTACGCTCAACACGGACGCTGCGCAAAAAGTCGCGCAACGCAGGATAGCTCCACATTGGGCCAGTGTAGCGCGGCGTTCTATGGTGGGATTTGATAAAGATTGATCATGCCGATTCTGTCCATGTTCTACGGCATCGTGGTGCGCATGTATTTTTTCGACGACAAGCAGCACCATGTCCCGCATCTCCACGCCGAGTACTCCGGCCGTGAAGCGGTGTTTTCGATTGTGAACGGGGAAGTGCTGGCTGGTGAGCTGCCTTCCGGGAAGGCGAGGCTCGTGCAGGCCTGGATCGAGATCCACCATGACGAACTCCAAGCCGACTGGGAGTTGGCGGTCAACGGCGAAGAGGTGTTTAAGATCGACCCGCTAAGATAGGAGGATCCATGAATCCACACGTCAAATCCGTCCATCCTTTGGACGACTACGAGCTGGAAGTCTCGTTCGAGAACGGCGAGTCCCGGAGATTCGATGTGAAACCGTATCTCGGGCGCGGGATTTTCGTGCGCCTCCGCGACCTCGCACTCTTTCGCGGGGTACGGGTCATTGCGGGCTCAATCGAGTGGCCCGGGGGGCTCGATCTGAGCTATGACACCCTCTACGTCGATAGCCTGCCGATCATTGCACCGGCACTGGAAGCCGAACAAGGCCATGCATCCGACGCGCAACAAGACGCGCGCGGGTGACCTTGCCGCCGAGTTGCTTGAGTCCGTGCGGCAAATGAAAGCTGGAAAGACCCAGGTTGTCCTGTCACCCGCAATTGAAGCGCGCGAACGTACGGGTTTGTCGCAATCGCAGTTCGCCACGCTGCTTGGTGTATCCGTGCGCACGCTTCAGGGTTGGGAACAAGGCCGCAAACAGCCCAGCGGTGCCGCACGTACTCTCCTGACAATTGCACATACCAATCCAAAAGCATTGCTGGCAGTAGCCGGCAAGTAGCGCATGGCCAGGCTTGCGTATGTGGTGGACGGAGTATGTGTTTTGCGTTACGACAACGAAACTGGCAAAAGCGACCATCGGCATTTTGGCGGCAACGAAAATGCCTACGTCTTCAAGACGACGAACAAGTTGATCGCCGATTTCCAACGTGACATTGCGAGGTGGAACCGTGAAAACCGTGACGCTTGATGTGCGTACTCCCCCCGATTCGATGGAGGACTTTGTGCGCGCTTGGGAGACAGGCAAACCCGAGAGATCGGCGCGCATTAGCTTCGCCACTCCTGAGCTGCTTTGGCAGGTGTTAACCGCCAAACGATGGGAGTTGCTCAAGGCGCTATGCGGCGCCGGGCCACTGTCGATCCGTGAAGCTGCGCGTCGCATCGGACGCGATGTGAAGGCCGTTCACGGCGACATCACGGCGCTCTTGGAGGCCGGAGTGCTGACCCGCGCATCCGATGGGCGCATAGAGTTTCCCTTCGACGCCGTCAAGGTAGAGTTTATGCTGCGAGCGGCGTGAGCGAGCGAGAGGCTCGGTACACGCGGCAGCTTAAAAGGTTTTCACAATGAGTAACGAAGTTGAAGTCAGAATCCCCGACATCGGCGATTTCAAGGATATCCCGATCATCGAAATCCTGGTCAAGCCCGGCGACAGCGTCGCGCCGGAAGACCCGCTGATCACGCTCGAATCCGACAAGGCCGCACTGGAAGTGCCCTCGCCGACGGCCGGTATCGTCAAAGAGATCAAGATAAACGTCGGCGATAAGGTTTCCCAGGGCACGCTGATACTCACGCTCGATGCCGCGGATACGGCTGCGGTTGCGGCGTCCGCCGTGAAATCTCCCGCCGCACCGGCAAAGCCCGCGCCTGCGGCGGCGCCGGTTACGCCTCTCGCCTCACCTCCCCCGGAACGCGGCGACATCCACGCCGAGATCGTGGTGCTCGGCGCCGGGCCCGGCGGCTATACCGCGGCATTCCGCGCTGCGGATCTCGGCAGGAAAGTCGTGCTGATCGAACGCTATCCGACTTTGGGCGGGGTGTGCCTGAACGTCGGCTGCATTCCCTCGAAAGCGCTGCTGCACGTCGCCAAGGTCATCACCGAAGCCGACGAATTGGCACACAACGGCGTAACGTTCGGCAAGCCGAAGATTGAAATCGACAAGCTGCGCGCGTGGAAAGACGGGGTGGTCGGCAAACTCACCAAGGGGCTTGCCGGGCTCGCCAAAAAGCGCAACGTTGTCGTAGTCCAGGGCAAGGGGGAATTTGCATCGCCGCACACGCTGCGGGTCGAGACCCCCGAAGGCATCAAGACGGTGTCGTTCGATACCTGTATCATCGCTGCCGGATCAAGCGTCACGCGCATCCCCGGCTTTCCCTACGACCACCCGCGCCTGATCGACTCGACCGGCGCGCTCGCGCTGCCGGAAGTGCCGCAGCGGCTGCTGGTGATCGGTGGCGGCATCATCGGCCTTGAAATGGCTGCCGTGTTCGATGCGCTCGGTACCAGAATCACCGTGGTCGAGTTACTGGACAGCCTGGTTCCCGGCGCCGACCGCGATCTGGTGCGGCCGCTCGCAAAGCGTATCGAGAAGCGCTACGAAAATATCCGCCTCAAGACCCGCGTTGCGAAAATCGAGCCCGCCGCGAACGGATTGAAAGTCACCTTCGAAGGCGGCGGCTCGCCCGCCAGCGACACCTTCGATTACGTGCTGATGTCGGTCGGGCGCCGTCCCAACGGGCGCGAGATCAAGGCGGACGCAGCGGGCGTACAAGTCGATGAACGCGGCTTTATACCGGTCGACCGCCAAATGCGCACCAACGTGCCGCACATATTCGGCATCGGCGACATTGTCGGTGAACCCATGCTCGCGCACAAAGCAACGCACCAGGGCAAGCTCGCCGCCGAGGTCATCGCGGGGCACAAGGTCGCGTTCGATGCGCGCACAATCCCGTCAGTTGCCTATACCGACCCTGAAATCGCGTGGATGGGAGTTACCGAAAACATGGCCGAAGCACAGGGCATCGCGTACGAAAAAGCGGTTTTTCCGTGGGCCGCAAGCGGTCGCGCGCTCGCCACCGGTCGCGACGAAGGCATGACCAAGCTGCTGTTCGACAAGCACACCCGGCGCATTATCGGCGCCGGCATAACCGGCGTGAACGCCGGCGAACTGATCGCTGAAACTGTGCTCGCGCTTGAGATGGGCGCGGATGCGGCGGATATCGGGCTTACGATCCATCCCCATCCGACGTTGTCGGAAACCGTGCTCTTCGCCGCCGAAATCGCCGAAGGATCGATTACCGATCTTTACCTGCCCAGGAAATGACGTGCCGACACGCTCCGTTATTTTTCCTGCGGCAACCCTCTGAGTAACGCCACGATATGGTTGCCGTCGCGGCTTTCGACTTCGACGCCGTATTGCCGCGTCGGGTCCGCATCCTCGACCCCGTGCTGACCCTGGGCATTGAGTTCCTTCTTGGGCCACACCAGAAACCCGCGCATGGACACGCCGCGCTCAATCGCTTCATGAACGTTGGCATGATGGCGGGCGCCGGTGTTGCGCTCAAGATCCTTCTCGTCGCACAGGGTATAGCGATAGACACCGCTTTTAACGCGCTTCATCCGGTCGGACCAGAGCGTGACCCACAGTGTGGAGCGGTCTTCGGTCCACTTCGATGAGTCATTGCGCGCACCGCCGACGGCGCCTAGCTGTTCCCACGCTGCAGTGATTTTTGGTTTCATAATTCGTTTCCCTTTCCGGGGATGGCTCCATTGTAGTCCCGCCGGCACTTCTGCGGCTGATTATATTGCGCGCTGTACCGCACGCCGCAATTGCGAAATCGATGCAGTCATAGCCGGTTGGGCGTTGCTGTGTCTGTATCTGGCGGTCAAAACATGCATCGAATAGTTCTCAAGTCCGGCCGCGAGAAATCGCTCAAGCACCGCCACCCATGGGTGTTTTCCGGGGCAGTAGCAAAGCTCCGCGGTGAACCCGAAACCGGGGAGACCATCGGGATTTACAGCAGCGACGGCGAATTTCTGGCGGTGGCCGCGTTCAGTCCCAATTCACAAATCGTCGCGCGCGTGTGGGACTGGGAACAGCGCGAAATCGACACAGCGTTTTTTCGCCAACATGTCGAGCGGGCGGTTTCACAGCGTGATCATCTGTTATCAACGCGCGGCGGTTTCCCTCACCCTCCGCCCTCTCCCGGGGGGAGAGGGAACACCCTTCTCCCCCCGGGAGAAGGGATGGGGATGAGGGACGCTTTTGCCGATTCAGTGCGGCTCGTGCATGCGGAGTCGGACGGCCTGCCGGGCGTGGTGATCGACCGCTACGGCGGGATCGTGGTGCTGCAGCTGTCGAGCGCCGGCGCGATACGCTGGCGCGACGCGATCGCTGATGCCATCGAAGCCGTGGTTCAGCCCGCAACGATTTTCGAGCGCTCGGACTCGGACGTGCTGGCGCTGGAGGGAATCGCACCCAGAGTCGGGCTGTTGCGCGGCCAACCTCCGCCGGCACGCGTGCGGGTTGACGAAGCCGGCATCGGGTTCGAAGTCGATGTTGCGCATGGTCACAAGACCGGTTTTTATCTTGATCAGCGTGATAACCGGCTGCGTTTGCGCGGACTCGCCGAAAAACGCGAAGTGCTCGATTGTTTTGCCTATACCGGCGGCTTCACCGTCAATGCGCTGGCCGGCGGCGCAGCGAAGGTAACTGCGATCGATAGCTCGGGCCCGGCGCTCGAACTGCTCACGCGCAATGTGGCACTGAACCGGCTGCCGCAAGCCGAGTGCATTGAGGGCGACGTGTTCCAACTGCTACGCAAGCTGCGTGACCAGGCGCGTAGCTTCGATCTCGTCGTACTCGATCCGCCGAAATTCGCGCCAACGGCGGCACACGCGGAAAAAGCCGCGCGCGCCTACAAGGACATCAACCTGCTTGCGTTCAAGCTGCTGCGTCCCGGCGGATTGCTGTTTACATTTTCATGCTCGGGCGGTGTTTCGCGCGAGTTGTTCCAGAAGATCGTCGCCGGCGCCGCGCTCGACGCCAACGTCGACGCGTACATCGTCGAACAATTGAGCGCCGGAGCCGATCATCCGGTTGCGCTCAATTTTCCCGAAGGCGAGTACCTGAAAGGATTTATCTGCCGCGTGGCAGGCGGGACTTAACGCGCCGGCGGTACCGGATCAACGCCGCCGGGATGCCACCGATGGCAGCGCAGCACGCGCCTGACGGCGAGCCACGTGCCGCGCAATGCACCATGAGTGTCAATCGCCTCGGCCGCGTACGCCGAGCAGCTCGGGTAGAACCGGCACTGCCCGCTGAAAAACGGGCTGAAGCAAAGTTGGTAGCACTTGATCAACAGCAACAAGACCTGCTTCATGACGCAATCGCGGTTGCGCGGCAAACGGGTCTGAAGAGTATATAGCACCCGCTAACGCCAATAGCGGCGGTTTTTGCAACCTGTCCTGCGCTGTGCTCTAATCTGCGCAGACTGAGCGGTTATCGGCCACAGGCAGGCATGACGAAATGTTTCTGAAGCGCGGTTTATTGCAGATGATGCTGGCGGCGTTGCTGCTCGCGGCTCAGCATGGCGCGCTCACGCACCAGATACGGGACCTGCAGGACCAGCTGCCGGTTCGATCGCAGCAGCACGATGACGGCAAGCAGAAATCACCGTCCGAGCTGTGCGACTTCCACGTTGCTTTTGCCGAAATTCTCGGTTCGATCAACCCGGCAATGCCGGCGCTGCGGATTGCGGCCAATACAGTCGAACGCGGCGTCAGCCTGCCTTCTTTCGCTTCTCCTGTAACTTCAGTCATCCCCGCTTCGCGCGACCCCCCCGTTCTCCTCTGAAATCGCATTGGAGGCAACTGCTGACAGCAGTTGCCGTGTCCCTTTGTGTTTAGAGGAGAAGTCAAGTGTTCAAACGAAATTTAATCGCTGCGGCGATTGCTCTCGCATATGCAGGCCCGGCGCTTGCGCAGGACGCCGAGCTCGCGAAAATCCGCGAGGAAATCAGGCAAATGAAGGATGCGTACGAGAAACGCATCCAGACTCTCGAAAAGCGGCTTTCCGAAGCGGAGGCCAACGCCGGCAAGGCGGAAACAGCCGCAAGCAAAGCCGAACAAACCGCCGCCAGGGCGGAAACCGCCACGGCTCAGGCCGCATCGGCTCGCAGTGGCGAGAATGCTTTCAACCCGGCAGTGTCACTGATCCTGCAAGGCACTTACGCCAGAACATCGCAAGACCCGAACCGGTTCCAGATCACGGGTTTCGTGCCGTCGGGTGGCGAAGTCGGACCGCCCAAGCGCAGTTTCGGGCTGGCAGAAACCGAACTCAACATGACGGCGAACATCGATCCGTATTTCCGGGGTGTTGCGATCGCCGCGCTCGCGCCCGAAGGCGGAATCTCGGTCGAGGAAGCGTATTTCCAGACGCTCGCGTTGCCGCAGGGTTTTACGCTCAGGGGCGGACGCTTTTTTTCCGGCATCGGCTATCAGAACGAGCAGCACCAGCATGCATGGGACTTCCAGGACGCGCCGCTGGCATACAAGACGTTTCTCGGCAATCAGCTCAAGCAGGACGGGTTGCAGCTCAAGTGGGTCGCGCCGACGGACCTGTTCATGGAACTGGGTGCCGAGTTGAGCGCCGGCGATCAGTTTCCCGGCAGCGACCGCAACAAGAACGGCGTCGGCGGCAGCGCGCTCTTCGGGCACCTCGGCGGCGACATCGGCGCCAGTACCGCCTGGCGCGCCGGCGTGTCGTATCTGAAGGCATCTCCCAACGCGCGCAGCTACCAGGACACCGACTCGCTTGGCGGCGCAGTGACCAACAGCTTCAGCGGTAGCGCCAAATTGTGGGCGGTTGACGGCGTGCTCAAGTGGGCGCCGAACGGCAACCCGCGCTACAACAACCTCAAACTGCAGGGTGAGTATTTTCGGTTGAAGCAGGACGGCAGGTTGACCTATGACGACACCGCGCAGACGGTACCGCAGTTCGGTGTGACGTTCACTGATTCTTTCGTGACCGATCAATCGGGGTGGTATCTGCAGGGCGTGTGGCAATTTTATCCACAATGGCGCGTCGGTTACCGCTACGACGCATTGCGCTACGGCACGTTGAGCAACGGCATCGTCAACAACGGGCTGGGGCCGACCGCCGCCAATTTTCCGGTGCTCGCCAATCACAGCCCGACGCGCAACACGTTAATGCTCGACTGGAGCCCGACCGAGTTCAGCCGCGTCCGGCTGCAGTTAGCGTCGGACAAATCGCGGCGGGGCGTGACCGACAACCAGGTTTTCGTGCAGTACATCTACAGCCTGGGTGCGCATGGCGCTCACAAATTCTGATGCTGAAAATTCCCGAAAAGGATGATGCGATCATGAACTGGCTTGGAGTGTTGATTTCCGCGGCGCTGTGGTTTGCCGCGCCGCCGGCATTCGCCGCGCTCAACGTCTTTGCGTGCACGCCGGAGTGGGGCGCGCTCGCGAAGGAGCTTGGCGGCGACAAGGCGAATATTTACGTTGCGACCAACGCACTGCAGGACCCGCACCACATCGAGGCACGGCCGAGCCTGATCGCGCGCGCGCGCAGCGCCGATCTGGTGGTATGTACCGGCGCCGATCTCGAAGTCGGCTGGCTGCCGCTGGTGTTGACGCAGTCCGGCAATCCGAAGATACGAAACGGACAGCCGGGATATTTTGAAGCCGCGCGGCAGGTAGTGCTGCTGGAAATACCGACGCTGGTCGACCGTTCCCAGGGCGACGTGCATCCGGGCGGCAACCCGCACATCCACCTCGACCCGCGCAATATCGCGAAGATCGCCGCCGCCCTGAACGAACGCATGGCGCAGCTCGATCCGCCGGAAGCCGGTCATTACCGCGCACGCTCCAAGGCGTTCCTCGACCGCTGGCAGCAGGCGATCGCGCGCTGGGAGAAGGAGGCCGCACCGCTCAGGGGGATTGCGGTCGTCGGTTATCATAAGAACATGTCGTACCTCAACCAGTGGCTCGGCATACGCGAAATCGGCAACCTGGAGCCAAAGCCGGGATTGCCGCCGACCGCGGCGCATATGAGCGAACTGCTGGCGCGGCTGGCCAGGGATCCGGCGCAGGCGGTAGTGCGTTCCGCCTACAACGATCCGCGTGCGGCAGAGTGGCTGTCGCAAAATGCCAAAATCCCGGCGGTCACGCTGCCGTTTACGGTGGGCGGTAGCGACAAGGCCAGGGATTTGTTCAGCCTGTATGACGACACCCTGGCGCGGCTGCTGGTGGTTGCAAAATGAACCTGGCGGGCATTGACATCGGCATCCTGTGGCCGGCGCTGATCGCCGGCCTGCTCGTTACCGCGACGCACGTGCCGCTCGGCATCCAGGTGCTCAATCGCGGCATCGTGTTCATCGATCTCGCGATCGCGCAGATCGCCGGTCTCGGCGTGATTTGCGCCGACTGGCTCGGCTTCGAGCCGCAGGGCTGGGCGGTGCAGGTCTCGGCGCTGACGGCGGCGCTGGCCGGCGCGTTGCTGCTGACGTGGACCGAAAAGCACTGGCCCGAAGTGCAGGAAGCGGTGATCGGTGTCACTTTCATTCTTGCGGCAAGCGGCGCGCTGATCGTGCTGGCGAGCAACCCGCATGGCGCCGAGCACCTGAAAGAATTGCTGGTCGGACAGATTTTGTGGGTGAGCCCGGGGCGGCTCGCGCCCGTCGCGCTGGCTTACGGCGTGATTCTGCTGATCTGGTTCGCGCTCGGCGAGCGCCTCGGCAGCGTCGGTTTCTATCTGCTGTTCGCGTGCGCGGTCACGGCTTCCGTGCAGTTGGTCGGCCTCTATCTCGTGTTCACGACGCTGATCGTGCCGGCGCTTGCGACGCGGCGCTTGGTGCGCCACCGTCTCACTGTCGGTTACGCGCTCGGTGCGGCAGGCTACGCGCTCGGCCTCGTCGTGTCGGCCTGGTCGGACTGGCCTTCGGGCCCCGCGATCGTGTGGGTGATGACGGCGCTTGCCGTGATCGTATTCGCATTCTGCTCGCAGGCGCTTCGGCTGAAGCAGTCAACGACAGTATAATAGCCCGTTCATTCAACGATCGGGCCCATGCATGGAGCAATTTCACGGCACGACCATTCTTTCGGCGCGGCGCGGCAGGCGCGTCGCGCTTGGCGGCGACGGCCAGGTCACACTCGGCAAAGTGGTGCTCAAAGCCGGCGCGCGCAAAGTGCGGCGCTTGTACGAGGACAAAATACTCGCCGGCTTTGCCGGCGGCACCGCGGACGCGTTCACGCTGTTCGAGCACTTCGAGGCCAAACTCGAGAAGCACCAGGGCAACCTGCTGCGCTCGGCGGTCGAACTCGCCAAGGACTGGCGCACCGACCGCATGCTGCGCCGGCTCGAGGCGATGCTGGTGGTATGCGACAGCCAGAGCTCGCTGATCATCTCAGGCAACGGCGACGTGCTCGAGCCCGAGCAGGGGCTGGTGGCGATCGGCAGCGGCGGACCGTATGCCCAGGCCGCGGCGCGCGCACTATTCGAGCATACTGCGATGCCGCCGGAGGAGATCGTCAAGCATGCGCTGACCATCGCCGGCGACCTGTGCATCTACACCAACCAGCAGCACGTGATCGAAATTCTTGAGTGAAGGGTGAATGCGTCCCTTCCCCCTTCACAAGTAGACGCCATGTCTCAAATGACCCCCCAGGAAATCGTCCACGAACTGGACAAGCACATCATCGGGCAGGATGCCGCGAAACGCGCGGTCGCGATCGCGCTGCGGAACCGCTGGCGCCGGCAGCAGGTGGCGGAGCCGCTGCGCCAGGAAATCACGCCAAAAAATATTTTGATGATCGGACCGACTGGCGTGGGCAAGACCGAAATCGCGCGCCGGCTGGCGCGGCTTGCGGCCGCGCCGTTCATCAAGATCGAGGCGACCAAATTCACCGAAGTCGGCTACGTCGGGCGCGATGTCGACACCATCATCCGCGATCTGGTCGAAACCGCGATCAAGCAAACGCGCGAGCAGGCGACACGCAAGGTCCGCCATCAGGCCGAGGATCAGGCCGAGGAACGTATCCTTGACGTGCTTTTGCCGGCGGCGCGTGATGGCTCTGTCCCGGCGAGTGAGAACGACAACGCGACGCGGCAGAAATTCCGCAAGAAGCTGCGCGAAGCCGAGCTCGACGACAAGGAAATCGAGATTGAAATTGCGGCGCCACAGGCACACATGGAAATCTTCGCTCCACCCGGCATGGAGGATCTGACTACTCAGATCCAGGGCATGTTCCAGAATCTCGGCGGCGCGCGGCGTAAAACGCGCCAGCTCAAGATTCGCGAAGCGAAGAAACTGCTGATGGAGGAAGAGGCGGCGAAACTCGTCAACGACGATGATCTCAAGGCGCGCGCGGTCAGCAATGTCGAACAGAACGGCATCGTGTTTCTCGACGAGATCGACAAGATCACCAGCCGCAGTGAAGTTTCGGGCGCCGAGGTATCGCGTCAGGGCGTTCAGCGCGACCTGCTGCCGCTGGTTGAAGGCACGACGGTTTCGACCCGCTACGGCATGATCAAGACTGACCACATCCTTTTCATCGCGAGCGGCGCGTTCCATCTGGCCAAGCCGTCCGATCTGATTCCGGAATTGCAGGGGCGATTTCCGATTCGCGTCGAGCTTGCCAGCCTCACGGTTGCCGACTTCGAGCAGATACTCACCAACACCGACGCTTGCCTGACGCGCCAATATGCGGCATTGCTTGAAACCGAAGGCGTGAAGATCGAGTTTCGGCCGGCCGCGATCAAGCGTCTCGCCGAAATTGCGTGGCAGGTCAACGAGAGCACTGAAAACATCGGCGCGCGGCGGCTTTACACGGTGATGGAAAAGCTGCTCGAGGAGGTATCGTTCAACGCGGCAAAACACGCGGGCGAAACCCTGGTCATCGACGTTGCTTACGTCGACGCCAGGCTCAAGGAACTCGCGCAGAGCGAAGATCTGGCGCGCTACGTGTTGTAGCCGGCATGATCGGGCCCGTTTCACCGTGAGGCGTGAAGGGTAATGGGCCGGGGCGCGCGGTATGGGGTTGCCCCTGCCCGCCCTGTTTACCTCATGAGCACCATCGGCTCTATTCCCAGCGCCTGACTGATGCGCCCCGCCGCAGCGCGCGCTTCGGCCTGATTCGCATACGGCCCGGCGTGCACACGGAATAACCCGTCCCTGGGATAGACGTGCAGCGCCGGCCCCAGCCATTCGATCTGCGCGCGCAGCCGCGTCAGATAGCTTTCGGCATTGTCCTGCGAGCCGAACGCGGCGAGCTGCAGATAGACGCTGCCGGCGACATTCGCGGCCGGCAGCGACTCCGGTGTAGCGGCGCCGCCCGATCCCTTGCCCGGACCGGGCGCAGCCGACTGCGCCTCTGCCACCACCGGCACGGGTGCTCTTCCCGCAATTTCCGCGTCGGAAATAATAGCCTCCACCTCGACCAGCGACCTGCCGCCGCCCAGCACCCCGAGCTTGTAGGCTGCGGTATACGACAGGTCGATCAAGCGGTCCGCGTGAAACGGTCCGCGGTCGTTGATCCGAACCACGACCGACTTCCGGCTGGAGAGATTGGTGACGCGCGCGTAGCTAGGGATCGGCAATATCGTGTGCGCCGCCGTCATTGCGTACATGTCGTAGATTTCGCCTGACGCGGTCTTCTGTCCGTGGTAGCGGCGACCGTACCAGCTCGCGACGCCGCGTGCCTTGTACGGCGCAAGCTGCGTCATCGGCACGTAATGTCGCTCCATCACGGTGTAGGGCCGCATCGTCGCCCGGCGCAACGGCTCGCGCTTTGCGACTGCGTCGGGGACCTGGTCGAGATTCGCCGGAGGATTGGCGTGCGGCCCGTCGTTGAGATAATAACCGCCCGCGCGCGGGGCGGACGGCACCGGTGAATCACGCATGCTCACGCTACCGCAGCCGGCAAGCGCAACCGCAAGCAACAGCGCGGTTGCACGGATTGCAAAAAAGCGGCAGCGGCGCGGAAGGAAATGTCGCGCGCAAGTACCGCTTCCCGCTTCTCGCATTGGGCCTCTCGAAGTCACGATTGCACCAGTTTTTTGTGCGTCTGTATGCTCATCAGAACCCCCAATCCAAGACAGATGGTCACCAGCGAAGTTCCGCCATAGCTTATCAGCGGCAACGGGACTCCGACCACCGGCAGCACGCCGCTCGTCATGCCCAGGTTGACGAATGCGTAGGTCGCGAACGTCAGCGTAATCGCGCCGGCCAGCAACCGCGTGAACGGCGTCGGCGCAGTGCCGGCGATTACCGCGCCACGCGCTATCACCAGCAGAAACAGAACCAAAAGCAGCAGGTTGCCCATCAGGCCGAACTCCTCGGAGTAGACCGCGAAAATAAAATCGGTAGTGCGCTCAGGAATGAAATCGAGACGGGTCTGGGTACCCTGCAGCCAGCCCTTGCCGAAGATTCCGCCGGAGCCGATTGCGATCGTCGATTGAATGGTGTGGTAACCGGAACCGAGCGGATCCTGAGCCGGGTCGAACAGCGTCAGTATGCGTTGCCGCTGATAATCGTGCAGCATCGGCCACACCAGCGGAATTGCACAAAGTCCCGCCGTTGCGAGGCCGACGATGATGCGCCACGACATGCCGGCAAGAAAAAGCGTGAAGCAGCCGGCGGCGGAAATCAACACCGCCGTGCCCAAATCAGGCTGGCGCACGATCAGCGCAACTGGAATAATCAACAGAACCGTGGCAATCAAATAATTGCGCGTGCTCAGCGTTGTTGCGTGGTGTTCAAAGTACCATGCCAGCATCAGAGGTAGTGCGATTTTCATGAGTTCGGACGGCTGGATACGGGTTACGCCGACATACAACCAGCGCCGCGCGCCATGAAGGACGTCGCCGAACAGCGCCACGCCCACCAGCAGCAGTACGCCCAGCACGTAAAGCGGCAGCGCGATACGCATCAGGTAATGCGGCGGGATATTTGCAAATGCATACATTACGCCCAGCGCAACCAGCATGTTGAACGCCTGCGACGCAACCCGTGGCAGGCTCTGGTTTGAACCGCTGAATATCACGACCAGTCCGAGTGCCATCAGCAGCAGGGTTGCACTGAGCAGCGGGGCGTCGACGTGTGCCGTAAGAACGCGTGCAGCACGCTTGATTTTCGGGGTCATCACCGCGGTCCCTGGGGAGGGTTGAGCGCAGCCGGCTGCTTGCCGAGCAGGTAGTAATCGAGCACCTGGCGCGCTATCGGCGCGGCCGCGCGCGCGCCAAAACCGGCGTTTTCGACGACCACCGCCAGCGCGATCTTCGGATCATCGACCGGCGCGTAGGCAACGAACAGCGAATGGTCGCGATGGCGCTCTGCGACCCGGCTCTCGACGTACTTTTCGTTCGACTTGATCGCAATCACCTGTGCGGTGCCTGTTTTACCGGCACTCACATACTGCGCACCCGCAAAAACGCGGGCCCCGGTGCCTTCCCGATTGACACCGACCAGCGCCTGCTTGACCACTCCCAGATGCTCGGGCTTGAGATCCAGCGTGCGCAACGGCTGCGATTTGACTGTGGTGCGCTCGCGCGTGACGGAGTTTTCGATATAGTCAACGATGTGCGGCCGGTACACCACGCCGTCACTGGCAATCGCTGCGATCGCTTGTGCCAGCTGCAGTGGTGTGAAGGCGTTGTATCCCTGGCCAATACCGACGCTGATGGTCTCTCCCGCGTACCATTTCTGTTTGAAGCGCCGCATTTTCCATTCCTGCGACGGCAGGATGCCCGCCGACTCGCCATTGATATCAATGCCGGTGTGACTGCCAAAACCGAACACCCGCAGGAAATTGGAAATATTGTCGATGCCGAGGTCATTGGCGAGCTGGTAGTAGTAGGTGTCGCACGATTCCACAATCGATTTGTACATGTCGACGACGCCGTGGCCGCCGACCTTTTGGTCGCGGAAGGTATGATCGCCCAGCCTGAAATACCCCGGATCATTGATGCCCTGCTCGGGTCGGCGCTTGCCCAGGGTGAGCGCCGCGAGCGCCATGTAGGGCTTGATGGTCGAGCCCGGCGGATAGGTGCCGGCGAGCGCGCGGTTGACCATCGGCCGATCGATCGAATCGTTGAGATCTTTCCAGCTGGCTGGATCGATGCCGTCGACGAACAGGTTGGGATCGAAGCCTGGCTTGGAGACGAACGCGAGCACCCCGCCGTTCGCGGGATCGATCGCGACCAGCGCGCCGCGGTGCTCGCCGAATGCCCGATAGGCCGCTTCCTGCAGCTTGGCGTCGAGCTTCAACACCAGATTATTGCCGGACACCGCCGCCGAGCGCGTCAGTGTACGCACCGCGCGGCTGCCGGAATCGACCTCGACCTCCTCGACGCCGGTGGTGCCATGCAGATTCGTTTCGTAGCTTTGCTCAAGCCCGGTTTTGCCCATGTATTCGGTGCCGCGGTAATTGGCGTAGCGCCCTTCGGCTTCGAGTTGCCCCACCTCGCTCTGATTGATCCGCCCGATGTGGCCGACCACGTGAGAGAACATTTCGGCCTGTGGATATTGCCGGAACAGGCGTGCATTGATTTCGACATCCGGAAAGCGGTAGCGATTGGCCGCGAAGATCGCTATTTCTTCCTCGGATACCCGGGTGCGGATCGCGAGGCTTGCGTTGCCTCTGCTTTCCTCGACCAGCCGCTTGAAGCGGCGCCGGTCTCTCGGCGTGATCTCGATCACGGTTGCGAGATCATCGATCAGCGCCTCGATGTCATCAATTCTGCCGGGCACGATCTCAAGCGTATAGGCCGAATAGTTGTTCGCGAGCGGCACGCCATTGCGGTCGACGATGATGCCGCGGCTGGGCGCGATCGGCACTATCGAAATCCGGTTCGCTTCGGCGCGCGTGTTGTAGTGCTTATGCTGTATCACCTGCAGGTAGAAAAAGCGCGCGAACAGCAGCACAAAAATGAAAAGCACGACGCCGGACGCTATCGCCAGACGCTGGCGGAAACGATGGATCTCGAGGCGTGAGTTCCTGAGCTCGACGCCAGAATTGATGGTTAATTCCGGCATCGTCAGGATTGAGAATCCCTGAACCGCTGTGGCAGCTTGAGCAGGATACACGTCACAGGCCACAGCGCCCCGGCAATCAGACTGCCGGAGAAATAACCGAAGCCCGGGAAATCGGCGCCAGCAAGACTGCGGATCGCCAATACCACCAGATCGTTCAATATCAAGATCGGGATCACGTGAAGAACCTGGACTTTCATGGCGAACATCGGCACGCGGCGATGCAGCACAATGCCGGCAAAAGCGAGCAGAGAATAGGCAAGCGCATGCTGACCCAACAAGCTGCCGTCGGCTATGTCCATCGTCAGCCCCATCAGCCAGACCGCGGCGAAACCGATCCTGCGCGGCTGATGGAGGCACCAGTAGAGCACGAGCAACGCCACAAAGTCGGGTTTCACGATGAGCAGCAAGCCTGACCACGGCAGCAAATTGACGGTCAGCGCCGCAATCAGCGTGAACGCGACGAACGCCGATTTGACCGGCGGCAGAATTTCCTGTGGCGCGATGTCGCGCGGCCGCATCAGCCGCCCTTGCGCGATTTCGCCGGTAACACGGGTTTTCTTCCTGCGGCCGGCCGCTCCGGCATTTCAATATCCCGGTCCAGAATCAGCACCTGACCGTGACTCGCGACGCCGGCTGCGGGCTTGCACGTGATTTGCGCGAACTGATAGGCAGCACTACGCTCGACCTGGGTGATGACGGCGACCGGCAGTCCGCGCGGATAAACACCATCGATGCCGGAGGTCACCAGCTCGTCGCCACGCTCGAAATCCGCACTGAGCGGAACGAACCTGAGTTCGAGCTGACTGTTGTCGCCGGTCCCGCCGAGAAGCGCACGCAGCCCGTTGCGCAGGTTCTGCACGGATACCGCCTGCGATTTGTCGGTGATCAGCGTGACTTCCGAAAGCCACGGATAAACACGAGTCACCTGGCCGATAACGCCCATCGCGCCGAACACCGGCCGGCCGGCCTTGATGTCCTGCCGCGTGCCTTTGTCGACGATGATTTTTTGCATGAACGGATCACGTCCGGAGTAAAGCACCTCGGCGGCAATCGCGCCCTCGGCAAGGCGCTGGCGCATTGCAAGCAGATCGCGCAAATGTGCGTTCTCCGCGGCGAGCGCCTGGTATTTCTGCAGGTTAAGCGCGTCTTGCAGGTGTTGGGCGGAAAGTTGCGCGTTTTCCGTGCGCAACGCCGATCGTGTGGCGAAAACGTCACCGATGTGGTTGAGCATCGCGCCTGGGGCGCCGGCAAGCCGCTGCAAGGGATAGATAACGATGGCGGCGACCCGGCGCACGCCGTCGAGATAGCCGTAGCGCGCGTCGAGGATCAGCAGCGCCACCGACAGCAGTGAGCACAACAACAGGCGGGCGAATGCGCTGGGACCGCGGACAAAGAATTCCGGCGCAATATGTACCATCACCGGTGAACCGGCCCCTCACGCATTTCAGTCGTCGGTAAAAATGCTGCGGAGTTTTTCCATTTTCTCGAGTGCCATGCCGGATCCGCGCACTACGCAGGTAAGCGGATCGTCGGCCACCACAACCGGCAGGCCCGTTTCTTCCATCAGCAGGCGGTCGATGTCGCGCAGCAACGCGCTGCCGCCGGTCAGTACCAGGCCCTTGCCGGCGATATCGGACGCAAGTTCAGGCGGCGTATGCTCGAGCGCGGACTTGACCGCACTGACAATGCTGTTAAGCGGCTCGGTCAGGGCCTCAAGAATCTCATTGCTGGAAATTGTGAAACTGCGCGGAATGCCCTCGGCAAGATTGCGGCCTTTGACTTCCTTCTCGCGCACTTCGGAGCCGGGAAACGCCGAGCCGATTTCCTGCTTGATTTTCTCGGCGGTGGACTCCCCGATCAGCATGCCGTAGTTGCGGCGAATATAGTTGATGATCGCGTCGTCCAATTTGTCGCCGCCAACGCGTATAGAGCCTTTGTAGACCAGACCGCCCAACGAGATAACTCCGACTTCGGTGGTGCCGCCGCCGATGTCGACCACCATTGAGCCGGTGGCCTCACCGACCGGAAGGCCGGCGCCGATTGCAGCAGCCATCGGCTCCTCGATCAGATAAACGCGGGACGCGCCCGCGCCGATCGCCGATTCACGGATCGCGCGACGTTCGACCTGAGTCGAGCCGCAAGGCACGCAAATGATGATGCGCGGGCTCGGCCAGAAAAACCTTGTGTCGTACACCTTCTTGATAAAATGCTTCAACATCTGCTCGGTAACGGTAAAATCGGCAATCACGCCGTCTTTCATCGGTCGAATCGCGCTGATGCTGCCGGGCGTTCTGCCGAGCATTAGTTTCGCCGCAAGTCCGACATCCTGAATGACTTTCCTGCCATTCGGCCCGCCTTCCTGCCGGATCGCGACCACCGACGGCTCGTTGAGCACGATGCCCTTGCCGCGCACGTAGATCAGGGTGTTGGCCGTGCCGAGATCGATGGCAAGATCGTTGTTGAAGTAACCGCTCAAAAAACCGAACATACCGTTTTCGCCTAATGAGGAAAATTTTCGAAATCAGCGTTCCATGATACTCTATTGCGCCTGAATTTCTAAGCAAAATGCACAACTTATGGCACTAACTCTGGACGACGTGAAACGCATTGCGCACCTCGCCCGCATCGAGGTTTCGCCGCACGAGGCCGAGCAGATGCTTGGTCAACTTTCCGGTATCTTCCGACTGATCGGGGAGATGCAGGCAGTCGATACCGATGGCGTCGAACCGATGGCGCATGCACAGGATTTGATGCTGCGGTTGCGCGAGGACGCGGTGACTGAGGGTGACCAGCACGCACTCTTCCAGTCGATTGCACCCCGGGTCGAGGCCGGCTTTTACCTGGTGCCCAGGGTCATTGAGTGAAGGGTGAAGGGTGGGGCCTCAACGGGTCCTCCTTCGGCCCATTAACGCCTCAATCCAATGCTGAATTCCACCCTCCGCCAGTTTGCCGCAGATTTGGCCGCCAAGCGCGTGTCCAGCGTTGAGGTAACACGTTACTTCCTCAAGAGAATCAATACGCTGGGTAAGGCGCTGAACGCGTTCATCAGCGTTGATGAAGAAAAAAGCCTCGCGATGGCAGGCATGGCAGATCAAATGATCGCGCAGGGCAAGGCGGGGCCGCTAACCGGCATTCCGCTCGCGCACAAGGATATTTTTTGTACCAGGGGCTGGCTTACCACCTGCGGTTCGAAAATCCTGTCGAACTTCGTCGCGCCGTATGATGCGCACGTGATCGAATGTTTCAATCGCGCCGGCGCTGTGATCGCGGGCAAGACCAACATGGACGAATTCGCGATGGGTTCGTCCAGTGAGACTTCGTTCTATGGCCCGGTCAAGAACCCTTGGGACACCGCCGCGGTCCCCGGGGGCAGTTCGGGCGGTTCGGCGGCAGCGGTCGCCGCGCGCCTCACGCCGGCGGCGACCGGGACGGATACCGGCGGCTCCATCCGTCAGCCGGCGGCACTGAGCGGCGTATGCGGGCTTAAACCGACCTATGGAGTGGTGTCGCGCTACGGCATGATCGCTTTCGCATCCAGCCTCGACCAGGGTGGGCCATTCGCGAGGACTGCGGAGGACCTTGCGCTGATGTTGAATGTGATGGCCGGATTTGACGCGCGCGATTCGACCTGCCTGCAGCGCGGGGCAGAAGACTACACGCGCGACCTGACCAAACCGCTGCAGGGGCTGCGCATCGGTTTGCCGGCGGAGTTTTTCGCCGAGGGTCTCGCGCGGGACGTCGCCGGCGCGATCGATGCAGCGATTGCGGAACTCAGGCGGCTCGGCTGCGAGCCCGTCGAAGTGCGGCTTCCCAACATGCGGTTGTCGGTGCCGGTGTATTACGTGCTGGCGCCGGCCGAGGCATCGAGCAACCTGGCGCGCTTTGACGGTGTGCGCTATGGCTACCGCGCTGCCGAATATTCCGACCTGCTCGATATGTACCGCAAAACGCGCGCGCAGGGCTTCGGCGCAGAGGTAAAACGCCGCATCCTCATCGGAACCTATGTGCTGTCGCACGGCTACTACGACGCCTATTACATCAAGGCGCAGAAGCTGCGGCGCCTGATCGCACAGGACTTCGCGGAAGCGTTCAAAAAATGCGACGTAATCGTGGGGCCGACCAGCCCGACCACGGCGTTCAACATCGGAGAGAAAGCCGCCGACCCGGTGCAGATGTATCTGTCCGATATCTACACCATCGCGGTCAATCTCGCGGGACTGCCGGGCATGTCGATTCCGTGCGGCTTTGGCGAGCGCAACCATCCGGTCGGGTTGCAGCTCATCGGTAATTATTTCGGTGAGGCGAAGATGTTGAATGTCGCGCACCAGTATCAGCAGGTGACCGGCTGGCATATGCGCATGCCGCAGGGAATAGAAGCGTAATGAACCGCCAAGACGTCAGGCACCGTAGGGTTGATGAAGGCCGGGCTGTTTCGGCCGGAATCCACCGCACTCCGGATTGGTGGATTGCGCTGTGCTCCATCCACCCTACGCTCCTTGAGATGCCAGCCGGTGTGCGGAGCGAAGCGCCATGAAATGGGAAACAGTAATCGGGCTTGAAACGCACGCGCAGTTATCGACGCGCTCGAAGATATTCTCGGGCGCTGCGACTGCGTTCGGCGCGAGCCCCAACTCCCAGGCGTGCGCCGTTGACGTCGCGCTGCCGGGGGTGCTGCCGGTGCTGAACCGCGGCGCCGTCGAACGCGCGATCCGCTTCGGGCTCGCGGTCGGGGGCAAGATCAATCCGCGTTCGATTTTCGCGCGCAAGAATTACTTCTACCCCGACCTGCCGAAGGGCTATCAGATCAGCCAGTACGAGTTGCCGATCGTCGAGGGTGGTACTGTCACTTTTGTGGTCGGTGACGGGGAGAAGACCGTGAAGCTGACCCGCGCCCACCTCGAGGAAGACGCGGGAAAGCTGATACATGGCGAAAATCTGAGCGGGGTGGTTGGGCGAGGCGTAACCGGCCAAATGATTGTGGGTTTCGACAAGGACCTCTCGCAGCTTAGCGCGATTGACCTGAACCGCGCCGGCACGCCACTTCTCGAAATCGTGTCCGAGCCCGACATGCGCTCGTCGGCCGAAGCAGTCGCCTACGCCAAAACGCTGCATGCGCTGGTGCGCTGGATCGACATCTGCGACGGCAACATGCAGGAGGGCTCGTTTCGCTGCGACGCCAACGTATCGGTGCGCCGTCCGGGCGAGCCGCTCGGCACCCGCTGCGAAATCAAGAACCTCAACTCGTTCCGTTTTCTTGAACGCGCGATAGAATTCGAAGCCAAACGCCAGATGGAAATCCTGGAAGACGGCGGAAAAATCGTGCAGGAAACGCGGCTTTACGATTCCGACAAAGACGAGACACGCCCGATGCGATCGAAGGAGGATGCGATGGATTATCGCTATTTTCCTGATCCGGATTTGCTGCCACTAGAGATCACTACGGAATGGTTAGATGAGACAAGGGCGGACCTACACGAACTTCCGTGGGAGGTCGCTGCCGATTACCAGAGACTTTATGGACTTTCTAAGTCCGTTGCATCGCAACTTACAAGCACTCGTGAGATGTCTTTGCTCTTCGAGAACGCGTGCATTCGTAACAGTGACACCGACTTTCCTGTCGCGCTGTTGTCCGATCCCGTGTTGGTAAAGCGAGTCGCTAATTGGGTTGTCGGTGAAGTCTCGCGGAAGCTCAACGAAGACGGGGGAGAGTCATGGCAGTTCTGGATTTCATCACAAACACTCGGGCGATTAGTATTAAGGGAGCATGAAGGGGCAATTACCACCAAAAACGCGAAAGACCTCTTCAACGAGTTCTGGGACGCGGACCGAGCCGCCAAGTCATGCCGACCCCCAAATGAAGTCGACAAGGAGATCGAAGCACGCGGACTGAAGCCGATCTCGGACAGCGATGAACTCGGAAAAATCGTCGATCAGGTGATAGCAGCGAACCCGCAGCAGGTCGCCGCTTACCGCAGCGGCAGGCAAAAGGCCTTCAACTCGCTGGTGGGCGAGGTGATGAAGGCGACACGCGGCAAGGCCAATCCCGCCCAGGTCAACGCGTTGCTTAAGCAAAAACTAGGCTCGTAGCCGCGAGCTGCGAAGGCCGCTAATTCCGACCTTTGCCGGACGCCGCGCCGGCGCTGCTGCCTGCGGAAGTTTTCTCGGTGATTTCGAGGTAGCGCTTCCTGCGCGCGTCATAGTCGTTTTGAAGCTCCGCGACATCCTTGCGCTTGCGGGCGATCTGGTTTTCAAGTTTCGCCGACTCACCGCCGATGCGGTCGAGTTCCTCCTGCGCATCCGGCGGCACCGGTTTGTTGAGTTTCCTGAATTGTTCGACTCGCGCGCGGGCACCGGCCTGGCTGGCATTGCTCCTCTTGAGCCTCGCCTGTAGTGATTCGATTTCCGACTCGATCACCTGCGTCCGGCGCGCGAGGTCGAGCCCGATTTCCCCCTCGCTCGAGTAGGTATCGAGCAGGATTTTGTCCTGCCGCCGCTGCTCTTCCCTTCTGGTTTCTTCAGCCTGCTTGCGCGCGAGCTCCGCCTGTTGCGCCTTTCTCTGCTCCGGCGTCAGCGCCGCGTCGGACTGCCTGACAGTGATTCCGCGCCGATTCAGCTCCTTGGTAGCGCTGTCCAGGTACTCAAGCGGCACCACGTCGCCACAGCCGATGACCTTGCCCGATTTGTCCTTCCAGCAGATGATGGTGCTGCCGCCCGGGGCGGGGGCCTGCGCGGCAGCGGCGAGGGAAAACAGCGTGGCCGCTGAAACCAGCAGGCAATGCACGTTACGCATGCGCCGCCACTCCATATTGTTCGCGGTAACCGGACACGGCTTCGAGGTTGCGGGACATCCTCTCATCCGTCCGCAAATAAGCGACCAGGTCGTCGAGCGTCGCAATACTGATAACCGGCATGCGGTAACGCTGTTCCACTTCCTGGACCGCGGACAGCTCGCCGGCGCCGCGCTCCATGCGGTCAAGCGCGATTACCACGCCGCTCGGGGTCGCGCGCGCACCGCTGATCAGGCCGACCGACTGGCGCACCGAGGTACCGGCGGAAATTACGTCATCGATAATCAGCACGCGGCCCGCGAGCGGCGCGCCGATAACGACGCCACCCTCGCCGTGATCTTTTTCTTCCTTGCGATTGAAGCTGTAGCGCACATTGCGGTTTGCGTCGGCCAGTGCGATTGCAACCGCGGCCACCAGTGGTATGCCCTTGTATGCCGGACCGAATAATTGATCGAATTCAACTCCGGCGGCGAGAATGGCTTTCGCGTAAAATTGCGCGAGCCGCTGCAGCGACCGGCCGTCGTAAAACAGCCCGGCGTCAAAAAAATACGGCGATATGCGGCCCGCTTTGGTCCTGAATTCCCCGAAACTCAGCACGCGTTGTGCCAATACGAACTCGATGAACTCGTGCGTGAAATTCGACGGCATAAAGCGCTGACTTGGACGGTAGGGATTTGCAAAACATGTTACGCGTAATCAGCCTGAATCTCAACGGCATTCGCTCGGCGGCCGCCAAAGGCATGTTCCGCTGGCTCGCGCGCCAACGCGCCGGTGTTTTTTGCGTGCAGGAACTGAAGGCGCAGGCCGCGGACATGAACGCCGACTTGCTCGCGCCGCCGGGATTCCACGGCTACTTTCATTACGCCGGGAAAAAAGGTTACAGCGGTGTCGGCCTATATTGCAAACGCGAGCCGGACCGCGTAATCGCGGGCCTCGGCGTCCGCGAGATCGACGCGGAAGGACGTTTTCTTCGCGCCGACTTCGGCAAGCTGTCGGTGATTTCGGTCTATCTGCCGTCGGGTTCCAGCGGTGAAGAGCGGCAGCGGGCAAAGTTCAGGTTCATGGAATACTTCTACCCGCATCTCGCGCAACTTGCCGCAGAAGGCCGCGAGTTCATCCTGTGTGGCGACTGGAATATCGCGCATAACGAAATCGACCTCAAAAACTGGCGCGGCAACCGGAAGAACTCGGGTTTTCTGCCGGAGGAACGGCAATGGCTGACGCAGGTATTCGATGGACTCGGATGGGTGGACGTATTCCGTCGTATTGACCCGCGCGCGGAACAGTATACGTGGTGGTCGAACCGCGGCCAGGCATGGGCGAAGAACGTCGGGTGGCGCATCGATTATCACATTGCAACCCCCGGCATTGCCGCGCGGGCGCGCAAAGCGGCCATCTACAAGAAAAACCGGTTCTCCGACCACGCGCCGCTTACGATCGATTACGATTACGCGCTGGACTAATTCCATTTCAATACCAAAAAAGCATTAATTGGAGGGTGCGCTTGCGCACCATCCGGCAATCGGTGCGCAAGCGCACCCTACCCTATGCCGTTGAATCGACGATATCGAATCTTGCCGAGCTGCGATGCTTGGCCTAAGTAAGTGCCATTCGCGTCAAGGCATGATTTCTACGTATTCATAGGCCTCGCAATGGGTCAGTGTTTTGCGCACCGGCAAAGGCGCGCGGGCAAACCAGGCATGGGGATCGTGCCGGTCCACTTCCTCGCCGAGAAATCGCACCAGATCGCAGATAGGTTCGACTACATTGCGGCGGTAGTCCGCGTCGTTCTTGACGTAGGCCAGGTAAAGATTCTTCATGCAGTTGCGGCGGCAGAAGGAAAATGCCGAACAACTTTCGCACGGCATGTTGGGATGCGGCTGCAGCGGGCTGCGCTTCAGCCAGTTCCCGACGATGTCTCCTTGCAGCATTCCGGGCATGTACATCATGTCCGGGCACGGAAATATCCTGCCGTCGGGCATGACGTTCAAAAGGTGGGTGGATACGCGGCACTGGGTCAGGCCCGCGTACAGCTCTTGCGCCCGCGACGGCAGCACTTTGTTGCGCACCGTGCCCATGATGGGGATGACGGGATATAGCGTTTCGCCGCGGAAGAATTTATCGATCAGCCTCGACAGCACCTCGCGTTTTTTCGCCACCGCCTGCCGCGAGTAGGCGCCGTCCTGGGCGACGAACTGAAAGTAGACGTAATCGAAGCATTCCGTCAGCTCGTCCAGTTCCTCAAAGGTGGTGTCCTCGCTGCTCCAGGTCACGCGGGCGGTGAGCGTGCCGCCAATCCGGTCGCGGACGGCATCGATGTTCTTCATCACCCGGCGATAGATGCCGCGTCCACGGTAGCCGTCGGTGACCCGCTCGCCGCCGTCGATGGACACCAGAATGTTGGAGAGATTTGCGAGGATCCGGTGCGGCAGCTTGTCCAGCAGCGTGCCGTTGGTCTGCAGCTGGAAGCGAAAAGCGGAATAGCGTTCCATTATTGCAGTGATGAAACCGAGGTTCAGGGTCGGCTCGCCGCCGTAGAAGGTAACGTAGATTTCGTGCCCGGAGAGATGTTTCCTTATGAAGGCATCCAGCGCGTCCAGGGAATAGCTGACCTTGCGCCGCGAACCCAGGACCTCGCCGACGCCGAGCGAACAATAGCCGCACCTGAGGTTGCAGCGCAGCGTGGTGAGAAGCTGCAACTCGACGCGGTTGCCGATGATGGCCGGGCCGCGCCCGGCTCCCTC
>Ga0080064_1000414_pt1 | contig 114929 bp, 77 predicted proteins | sample Subgrocontami54m_FD_69260 | JGI IMG/M metagenome (GOLD analysis project Ga0080064, IMG submission 69260) | Subsurface groundwater microbial communities from S. Glens Falls, New York, USA - GMW46 contaminated, 5.4 m (SPADES assembly) (version 2) ...
GCGGGGGAGAGGGGGGGCGGGGGGCGGGGGGGGGGGGGGGGGGGGGGGGGGGGGGGGGGGGGGGGGGGCGGCGCGGGGGGGGGGGGGGGGGGGGGGGGGGGGGGGGGGGGGGGGGGTGAGGTCCGCGCGTGGTCCCGCCCCCTCACCCCCGACCCCTCTCCCCCGATGGGGAGAGGGGAGGTAAATGCGCCCGAGCGCTTCCAATTCACAATCGCCGAGAGTCTTTTCGCGCTCGCAGGGGACGGGATGTTCCGCGAGCAGGAGTTGCAGAAGTGTGCGGCGCTGACGTTCGACCTGTTCCGAATGCGTCTGCACCTGCATGCCGGCTTCGCAGCTTCGCACGCAAGACGCCGCCAGTGTCCGGCCGCCAACATCGACGACGCACAGGCGGCACACGCCGACAGGCCGCAGTTGCGGCTGATGGCATAGGACGGGAATATCGATGCCGAGCTGCCGGGCGGCGTCCCAGATCGTCGTGCCGGGCGCGACCGAGGCGGCGCGGCCGTCGATGGTGAGTGCGATCATTGCGAAAAGACCGTCGTCATTCCTTGCGATACATCTTGCTGGTGCGGTCGCCGCGCGAATACAGGTACGCCACCAGGTCGAGAATTTCATCGCGGTTCAGCGTGTCGATCAGGCCTTCCGGCATCATCGAGATCTTCGACGGCGCGATCGTGTCGATCTGGCTGCGATTCACGCCTTCCAGCTTGTTCGGATCGAGCATGTCGGTGTTGATCTGGATGTTGTCGCCGTTCAGATTGACGATCCGGCCCGAGACTTTCTTACCGTTCGTCAAAAACACGTCGATCGCCGCGTACTGATCGCTGATGACCTTGCTCGGCTCAATGATCGATTCGAGCAGATCGCGGGCGCCGAAGCGGCCGACGACTTGCGTCAGGTCCGGCCCGGTGCCGCCGCCTTCATTGTTGAAGCGGTGGCAGGCGAAGCACTTGGTCTCGCCGAACAGATTGCGGCCGCGGTCGAAGTTGCGGTCCCTCAAACCCTGCTCGACGACCGGCACCAGCTCCTCGACCTTCCATTTCTGGACGAACGGCCGCTCTTTGAAGGTGAATTTCGGCGCCGACGGTTGCGGCACGTGCTGGAGCGCGGATTGCAAGGCGGCGACTTCGACGGCGGACATGTTCTTGATCGACTCGTCGCGGATGTTGCGCATGAAGCCGTGGAAGCTGTGGCCGCCGCGGTAGTTGGCCGCCTTGTGGAACCAGTCAAGGTATTCTTCGCGCTGCTTGACGGTCCAGCCCGACTTGACGATGCGCAGCGACATGGCGAAGTCGATTTGTTCTTCCTGTGTCGGCGCCTTGGCGAGCAAGGCCAACGTCTTGTCGACGCCGCCGGGCACTTCGAGGTAGGCGATCAAGCGCGACAGCTCGGCGTTCACTTCGCGGGCCGCGGACGGGTAGTGCTTGTCCAACCGCTTGCCGACGCGCTGCTGCCAGGTTTCCGACGGAGCGCCGGTGCGGGAGAAGACGAGTTGATAGGCCCGCAGATAATCGAGCTGCTGCGGCACGGTCAACTTGGCGAATTCGACGCGCTCCAGGGCTTCGAGCATGGCCGTCTGGTCCTTGTCGCCGACGCGGGCCAGACCGATGATCGCGCCCGTCAGCGCGACCGGGTTCGTTTCCGCCAGCGCCTTGTCGCGCCAGACGGCTGGATCCTGGAATTCCAGCGCTGTGCGCGCCGCCCAACGAAGATGGCGATCCTCGCTGCTCAAGTGCGGCCAGGCAGCCGGCACAGCGCCCTCGTCCTTTTTGTCATAAAAAGCCTCGAGCTGCTTGCGCAATGCCCGCTGCTTTGCGTGATCGACAACAACCGCATTGATGGCTGCGATGTCGCGCAGGTGAACACGCTTGTTGTTTACGGTCTTGATGACGATATCGCCCAGTGATTCCGCCGTCGTCTGCTCCTTCCTTTGGCGCGCGACTTCCGTGTTGGCTTCCTCCGCAGTGATTCCAAGTCGTTCAAGCCGATTGGGATCGAATCTCATCTCCAAACGCGTTTCTACTCCGAGATTGGCGCCCTCCTTGGCCGGCTCGGTCGATTCCTTGCCGACGTAGGTGACGCGATACAACCCTGACATCGTGCCGCGGCCGCCGATCGTGAAATACATGGCGCCGTCCTTGGGATTGATCACGACATCAGTAAGCGGCAGCGGCGAACCGTTCAAGAATTCTTCCGCCTCGCCGACATAGCTCGCGCCCTCCTGCTTGAAGTGGGCCGCGTACAGTTTGCCATAGCTCCAATCGCAGCCGAAGAACGCCTCTTGGTACTTCGCGGGAAACTTGGCGCCGTAGCCGAAGCAAACGCCGGTGGGGCTGCCGGGGCCGATATCGATGGTCGAAGGAAGGTTGTCCGGGTAATAGACCGGCTTGGTGGCCGAACCGCTGCGCCAGCCGAAATCGCTGCCGGGGACTGCGTGCATCATGCGCGTCGGCCGGTAGAACGGCAGATTGATGAACCATTCCATGTCGGAGTCGTAGGTGAACAGCTCGCCGTCCTTGTTGAACGCTGCGTCGAATTGGTTGCGGTAGCCGATCGAGACTATTTCCCAGTTCTTGCCGTCGGGGTCCACCTTGTAGATGTGTCCGCCCGGCGCCATGATGCCGACGGCGTGGCCGCTGGCATCCCACATGCGCGGCAACATGAAGTCTTCATTCCAAATCCGCGGGACGCTGCCGCCGGCGAGCTTTGTCAACGGCGTGTGGTTGCCGCAGCAGACGTAGAGCGACTTGCGGTCGGGGCCGAGAATGACGGCGTGCGGCCCGTGCTCGCCGCCGCCGCCACTTGAGCGGAGCAATTCCTTGGCGTCGAGATTGTCGTCGTTTTGGGACGAGCGCACGCGCCACAAGCCGTGCGGGTATTTGCCGTCGCCGACGACCACGTACAGGCTGTCGAAGGCCCAGAGCAAGCCATGTGCGCCGCCGAGTTCGACCGGCAACATTTCGACCTTCGTGTCTTCCGCACTTCCGCCACCCCCCCCGGTCCCCCCCTTGGCAAGGGGGGGCGGAGGGGGGGTGACGCGATAGAGCCGGCCATTCTGGTCCGACGTGATCACCCTCCCCTTGGGATCGACACACATGTTGACCCAGGAGCCTTGCGTTGCTTTGGGAACTGAGTAGAGCAGTTCGACCTTGAAATCCTTCTTGACCTTGATGAGTTCGATCGGCGTCGCGGTCGGCGTCTTGAATTTGCCGCCCCCACCGGTGAGGGATGCTTCGGTGATTTTGACCCACGGAGCGCCGCCGAGCTTGCCGACGACTGCCGCCGAAGCCCACGCGGAATCATCGAAGCCGGCCGTCATCCAACTTTTGCCCACGTTTTCGCTGACGCGCCACGAGCCGTCGGTGCCGATGACGGCAGCTTCCTTCTTCGGCGCTTCCAGCACGAGCCGCAGCACCAAACCCGCCGGCCCCTCGGTGTTGTGCGCCTTCACCGCGATCACGTTGCGAATCGGCTCTTCGCCCTTGCCCGGCGTTTTCAGCAGGTCGGTGACTTCACGGAAGATCGGCGTCTCCCAGGAGTCGCTGGCAATCGCTTCCTTGCCGTTGATGTAGACCGTCATCTGGTTGTCGCAGGTGCCGTACAGCTTCGCGCTCTTGATGCGATGCTTGAGCGTGATTTCCTTGCGGAAGTAGACAGTCTGATTGGGCCGTGCGGAACCATCGAGCCAAATCCAATCGCTGACCGGCTTGGCCTTGCCCGCAGGTTGAGCGGTGGACTGCAACGCGGCGGCGAAACCGAGAACCGTCAACACACCGGCGACCGCGACAACCTTCAGTTTTTGCGACACGACAGGACTCCGTGATTGCGAAGCAAGGCGGATAAGGCGTTCAGACGGACGCCTGTCATATTACTACGGATGGGGGCGAATTCAATTTGGAAGCGGCGACAACGTCGTGAAAACGCCGCCAGCGCCACCGCGATCGACAAGTCAGCTCGTGGTTCCAGGGTACTTCCAATTCGTTTCCATTTCGACCACCAGATCAGCACCGAGCAAGCGCACGTCGAAGTATGACAAACAGCCCGCGTTGCCGAGAATGGGATAGGGGAGCGGCGCCGGCGAAAAAGCCACGACCGCCGGCCAACGGCAGCTCGAGGCATCGTCCGCCAATACCAATTCCACGTCGGCGAAACGCAACGGATGCAGATTGCCTCGCCAGCGGATGCGCTGGCCGGTATCGGGACGCGGCGTCGCTCCGATGAACCCCAGCACGCCGATCGGAAACACGGTGTCGTCGCCGCCGCTATCGACCACCGCGCGGCTGAAGCGCCTTTGACCATTCGAACCGACGACGGTGACAGGAATGAGCGGACGATAGCGGACGGCTGCGCCCGACGCCAGCGACGGCGGCGCCGGACCATTCAAGGGTTCGTCGAGATAGGGGAATTGAAGCATGCACGAAACTCCTCGCTGCCAAGACAGATATCGTCGTCCGGCCCCGGCACGCGTTCGAAGATGACCTCATTGGGATCCTCACCGGCGGCACGTACTTGCTGATCCGCTTGTTCGAACGTCGAGCCGCTGGCGACAACGCGTGTGCCGTCCGCAGCGAACGCGACCCACAGGCCGCGGTACTTCTCCAACTCAACGCGCGGAAACGCAGCCCGATTGGACCGGTATACGGAAGGGATCATGGGAGGACTCCTGGACGGCGAATGGCTGACTGAGTCTGGCTTGAGTATATCGCTTCGTCCACCCGTGAAAAGGCAATACGCGCGATCGCGGTAACCACGCCATCTTTTCCATCGGCATCCCTGCACGCTGCTTCGGCATTTTTCGGAATGCGCGGTTGCAGCACCGGCGAGGAAATGGCGATCCGCAGATTTCGCAGATTGCGCCGATTTGAAGAGAAAGACAAAAGCAAAAAACGCCGGCCTCAATCGCGTTGAGGCCGGCGTCTATGTTTTCACTCTCTTATCTGCGAAATCGGCGTAATCTGCGGATGATTCTCCCCACAGCCAGCAAGCCAGCCGTGTCGAGAAACCCGGACCGACCGCAACGGTTGCCAGCGGCTCACTGCTCCGCCTTGAACCGGCTCTGCGCTTTGGACCAATCGCCGACGACCGCGTCGAGCGTGATCGACGAGCGGTCGCGCCAAATTTGCATGCGGATGCGCTGGCCGGCGGGGAGGTCGCTGACGAGGTTGATGAGGTGGTTTTCGTTGCGAATCGTGACGCCTTCCACTTGCAGGATCACGTCGTTGGGCTGCAAGCCCGCGGTGGCGGCGGGGGTGTCGGGGTAGACCTTCTCGACCAGGGCGCCTTGCACCTTGTCCAGGCCGAGCTTGACGGCGTCGTTCGGCTCGAAGCCGGGCGAGAGTTGCATGCCCAGGTAGCCGCGCTGGATCGAGCCTTGGGTCAGCATCTGATTCATGACGCGTTTGACGAGGTTGATGGGGATGCTGAAGGCGACGCCGCTGTTGCTGCCGTTGTGCGAGGCAATGGCGGTGTTGATGCCGATGACTTCGCCGCTTAGATCGACAAGCGGGCCGCCGCTGGAGCCGGGGTTGATGGCGGCGTCGGTCTGCAGGAATTCCTTGATGCGGATCGTGTTGCCCAGGCTGACCTGGCCACGGTCGCGAGCGCTGATGATGCCGTGCGTCACCGATTGATTGAGGCCGAACGGACTGCCGATGGCGAGCACCCAGCGGCCCACTTTCGCGTTGTCGCTGTTGCCCATGGTTGCCGTGGGCAAGTTCGCCACCTGATCGAGGACGAGCAAGGCGATGTCGGTTTCCGGATCGGCGAGCACCTGCGTCGGATGGAAGACGCGATTGTCGGCGGCGTGAATCGTAATCTTGTTGGTTGGCGCCTGCGCGACAACATGATTGTTCGTGATGACGATGTAGCCGGGCCGACCGTCCACTTTGACCACAAGACCGGAACCCGATTCCTCGACTGGCTTGCCTTTGCCGTCGGCGACGGGCTTGGCGGGTTTGAGAGCCTCAACGGCGACGACGGCGGGGGAGACGCGGCTGGCGACGGCCTCGAAGCGTTCGCTGAGCTGCACCAAGGGATCGGCGGCGCCGGCGCCGCGCTGGGACTGGGCGCTGGCGGACGATCCCAAGTCGATCGGCCCGCGCAACGCCGCCGAGCTGCCGAACAGCAACGCCAAGCCGACGCCAAGGGGGAGGACGTAGCGTTTCATAGGGATGGGTCGTGTTGTCGCTTGCGGCTTAGCGCAACCAGTGGAACATCGCGTAACTTGTCGCAGCGCCGGTTGCGCTAAGCCGCAAACGGCGTTCGTGAGGCAATCCATTCTAGTCGGCGCGTGCAGTGGAAGTTGAGAAAAATCGCGTGCAAAAAATGCGTTGGCCGCGCGCCTGCCCCTACAAACAAAAAAAGCCCGCGATTTTGGCGCGGGCTAACAAGCACAGTCATCACAACTGCTACCGGGTGGAAAAGTCCATCTCCAGGTCGGACAGTTTGATGTCGCGCTGGTTGTCAAAGGAGGCGTCGGAAACCTTGTCCCAATCGCCGTCGCCGCGGCCTTCCCAGGTGCCGTACGTTTCCATTTCGCGCTGACATTCGATGCAGGTCGTGCTGAACGGCAACGCATTGAGACGCGAGACTAGGATCTTTTTGGCGCAGCCTTCGCAAACGCCATAGGTGCCCTGCTTCAAGCGCTGAATGGAACGCTCGATCTTGAGAAGTTCGCGCGATTCCAGCTGGGCAAGCTGCGCGTTGACTTCGCCGTTGCCGGCGTCAAATGCCGCATCGGCCGCATCGCCGACGGCATCGCCGGATTGCAGGTCTTTCAGGTCTCCGCCCAGGCGTTTCCGCAGATCGTCGCGGCGCGCCGTCAGATTTTTGTGGAGGCGGAGCAAGGCGTCACGTCGAGCCATGGCTCACCACCTTTCTTTGCATTTTCCAAATTCGAGTTTCACGAGCACGCAATTAGATTGCAATTCGGGTGCCAAGATTCACGATTTATGACTCGCTTGTGTCGTTTTCGTAACTTACTGTTCTTATGGCGCTTACGATTTCTTCTGATCATCCTTTTTTCGTAGGTAGTCTCACTTAATCCAGCCGAAACCTACATTGCTTGCCGTAATCGGCATGGAGTGTGTCAAAATCGAACACATTCTCAATCGCCCCAAGTATAGCCGACAAAAGCAGTTCACGTCGGTTGCCATGCTCGAAAACTTGAAGCGATCTTTGGATTCGGAGGTAAGACCGCATCCACTCGGGGGGTTGTGCCGCATAATCCGCGGGAACGACTCGGCCCGTCCCAAGTTCGCATCCGGGCTGCTCCGCAGCTGCGCCACCAACAACGATTTCGTTCAGTCAAGGTCGGTTTGCCAAACGAATCGTGATTTCGTAACATTCAACACAGAAAGCAGTTGTGGCACTTTATCGCATTTCATTTGGGCATGGTTCAATTCTTGTCACTTCTGGGTGACAGCGTAAATGCTGGGGGGGGACTACACATGCCTGTCATGTGATGCCGACATTTTTTTCGATGTAACATTGGATGGATCAAGGGGATAGGAAGTTGAGTGCGTGCCAACTGTGTCGGAATGCTGTCGTCTCGAATATCACCTATGCCAGTGACCATTCTTGAACCATGTCTTCATTTGGCACTTTGGGTGTGTGCTAAACGCAAATGAATGAAATCGTCCGTTGCCGAGTAAGCGCGAACCAGGCCCGAAATGGCCCCAATTCTCTCCAATTCGTTTCGTTAAGTGTGCGGATTGGGCCAGCAGGATCAGTTCCCATATCCGACCACAAATAAGGCGTTAGCAGGTTTGGCGTTGACGCGGCGAGACTGTCCCGCCATCATGCCCGCCCGACCGGGGAATGCCTCTCTCCCTGGTCCAATCACGACGACCCATGACCCGATCTGGTATGCACCTGGGACTCATCGCCGTCGCCTTCTGGGGCGCCGCGCCGACCGTCCGCGCTGCCGATCCGCCGCCATGGCTGCCGCGATATGATCTGACGATCCGCCTCGACCCGCAGCAGCGCCGCGCCAAGGTTGTGCAGCGCGTCACCTGGACCAATCGCCATCAGCGCCCGGCAGCCGACATCGTCTTCAACGCCCACGCGCGCTACACCATCCCGGACGGCGAAGTCGGCCTGATCGCCAAGACGGTCGAAATCCTGCGCGTCGCTCCCAAGGAAGCGCTGACGTTCGACGGTCCTGCCCTCGACGTGCAATCGGTCAGCGTCGTTTCGTGGGGCAGACATTCTTGTCTGCCGTCGGAAGAAGGCAGACAAGAATGTCTGCCCCACGCCGCACTCAAGTTCAACTATCCCAGTGACAACCCTACGTCACTCGTTGTGCCGTTGCCGCAACCAATTGCGGAAGGCGAATCGATCACCGTCGAACTGACTTTCGATTTCAAGATTCCCGCCAAGAAGGGCCGCTGGAGCCAGTGGAACGACATCACCGCGCTGGCGCAATGGCTGCCGGTCGTCGCGGTCTACGACGAGCACGGCTGGCACCCGACGCCGTTCATCCCGTGGCATCAGCCGTTCTACAACGAAGCCGGCATCTACACCGCACGAATCACGGCGCCGGCTGAATACAAGCTCGCCTGCTCGGGCGCGTTCCAGGAGGTGAAGGACGCCGGCAAGGGCTGGACCGAATCCGTGGTCGCGCCGACGCCGCTGCGCGACTTCGCCCTCGTCGCCTCGGCGCGCTTCAAGGAACACGTTGGTCAGGCGGGTCATGTCCAAGTCCGCTGCCTGCATCTGCCCGAGCACGACCACTACGCCAAGGAGTTGGTGGATACCGCCTGCGCCGCGATCCCCGTCTACGAAAAATGGTTCGGCCCCTACCCGTATGCGCAATTCACCATCGCCGAAGCCTGCTTCGGCTGGAACGGCAACGAGTGCGGCGGACTCGTCCTCATCGACGATCGCATGTTCAACATGCCGCACATGGCCAAGGGCTATCCGACCTACCTCATTGCCCACGAATTGTGCCATCAGTGGTGGTACAACGTCGTCGGCACCAACGGTTACGCGGAAACCTGGATGGATGAAGGCCTCGCCACCTATTTCAGCCATCGCTTCGCCGATGGGCATTTTGGCCGCAACAACGAGCTGATCGAATATCCGAAACTCGCCACCTGGCTACCGAACATCCACCGCAACGATCTGCGCAACGGCACGATGATCGGCGCCCGCGCCCGCGGCGAGAATTTGCCGACCGTGCAAGAACTGCCCAAGTACGGCCACCTCGTCAACCTGACGGCGGCCACCTACGATCGCGGCAGCAAAGTCGTCGGCATGATCGAGGAGCGCCTCGGCGAGCCTGCGTTTCTCGACTTCATGCGGCATGTCTATCGCAAGTATCAGTTTCAAATCCTGCACGTCGCCGACTATCAGCGTGAGCTGGAAGCATACACGGGCAAGTCGTGGGACGACTTCTTCAAGCACTGGGTCTACGGCGCCGGCATGTGCGACTGGGCGGTGGAAAGCGTCGAAGAGTCAGGCGTGACCGGCGTCGGTCCGTTCAAACGCCGTCCGTTGGATCGCATGGCGCGTCCCCACGTCATCCATCTCAAGCAGCGCGGCGGATTCAATGAGCCGACGGTTCTGGGGATACGACTGCAGGAGGGCGACGGCTTTCAGATTCGGATTCCAATCTACCCTGACGTGCCCGAGCTCAGTCTGGATGAACCACACGCCAAGGTCATCAGCCGCATCGTACCAGGCACGAAGCCAGGCGAAGACCAAGCCGAGGTGCGCGTGGAAGTGTATTTGCCTAGCGAGCCGCTGCAGATCACGGTCGATCCGGATGCGGTGCTGCTCGACCAGATTCCCAGCAACAACCGCTGGAAGGCGGAATCGCGCTTCCGCTGGACGCCGCTGTACACGCAACTGGACGAAGTCGAAGTGGTCAACGCCTACGACCGCTGGAACTTCACCGCCGGGCCGTGGGCGCAATTCTCGGCGTACAGCGATCCGTGGTTTTCGCGCTCGCCGCTGGCCGGGGTCCGCATTGGCGCCATGCGCTTGCAGGAATTCAAGGGCGGCGCCTTCCTCGCCTACCGCACCGACGACCGCAACATGATCGCCGGCGTCGATGGGCTTTGGGATCACGTGCCATTGCCCAAGACGCAGGTCGGATTTGCGATCGAGCAAAGCTTGGAAACGCTCGGCGGCGATCAAACCCCGGTCAGCCGCGGCGTCATCTTTGGCCGCTATGTGTTCATGTACGCCAGCTCGCTCTACCTGCCGCCGTTCGAATATGTCGAAGCGTTCGGCAGCTTGCAGAATCGTTGCTTGCCCGATCCGCGCTGGCTGATGACCGACGTCAATCCATTCAAACACCGCGCCGCTCTGGGCGTCCACTATCACAAGAACTTGTTGACGCCGTACTGGGACCCCGAAGGCGGCCTGGCCTTCGATGCAACCTACGAATACGGCGTGCCGGCCTTCGACAATCCAGGCTTCCATCAAGTGTTCGGCCAGTTCTCGACCGTGAAGAGCTTGCCGAAATTCGTGACCGATTTGTCGGACGGCCCCATCATGAGTTGGCTGAAGGAAACACGCCTGGCGCTGCGGCTCGGCGGCGCCTGGGCCTCGCCGCAGGATGGCCTGTTCTTCACGCTCGGCGGCGGCGATCATTTCCGTGGCTACGATCTGCGCGAACGTCAGGGCAACATGAACTGGATCGGCAGCGTCGAATGGCGCGTGCCGATCATGCAAAACGTCTGCTGGGACGTGTGCGATCACGTCGCCGGCGTCCGCAACGTCTACCTGGCGCCGTTCTACGACGTCGGCGACTCGTATGTGAATGGCCGTTCGCAGGGTGAAATCGCCCACGCTCTCGGCGTCGGCCTGCGCGTCGATGTCACCTGGCTAGGGTTGATTGAACGAACGATGCTGCGCTTCGATGTGGCGAAGACGATCAACTCGAATGTGCCGTTGCAGTTCTGGTTTGGGATTTCGCATCCGTTTTGAAAATGCTGCAGTCCGTCAAGCGCAACGCCGACGCATGTTACGCAAGCAGATAGCCAAGTTTCCCTTTGTGACCCCAGCGTCTTTTTCCCATTTCACCCTTCGCGTTCCAAGAAAATATCACAACCAGGCGCACCTCCTTCATCAGACTCCTCTGCCGGCGTGCGAAGCACGAGCTTGTCAGTTAGCTCGTAATGCGCAAATTCGGCTGCGCCAGGCGTGCGAGTTAACCAGAGTGGCAGTCTGAAAGTCATCCCCAAGAACGTCAACTTCTGTTCGTCATATACGACTAACTCGCGGCGGTCGGAATGAATCTCGAGTGCAAACGAATTCTGAATTGCGCCGGCGTTCTTTACAATTGTCACGCGCCGTCCAGAAAAAACGAGACGATCGAAGGGCGCCAATTCTTCCTTTCCTCGGGTAATGGTGCGGACGGTCTTCCATGCGCCTTGTAATCGTCGCAGGTCATCAGGCATCAAGAGCCAATCAAGCAACCAAGCCGACACCACTGCGCCAATTAACAGCAGACCAAGATAAACCAGTTTCCGCGACCGCCACCAGCGGCGTGGAATCGAACAATTGCGAATTTGCTCCATGACAGCCCCTCCTTGGAATCACTTGCTGGCCAATCGTATCATGCCGCTTTACAATCTCCTACGCCATTTCCACCACTTCGGGGAGCCTCCCATGAATTTCCGCGACATCGAAAACACCCTTGGCGGCGACGCGCAAAAGCTGCTCGGCTACACGTGCAAGACCATCGCCAAGGAATCGTTGCACTTGCCGGGGCCGGATTTCATCGATCGCGTTTGGTCCATCTCCGACCGACCGCCGAACGTGTTGCGCAATCTGCAGACCTTGTTCAATAGCGGCCGGTTGGGAGGCTCCGGCTACGTTAGCATTTTCCCTGTCGATCAGGGCATTGAACATTCCGCCGGCGCCAGCTTCGCGCCGAATCCGATCTACTTCGATCCGGAAGCGATCGTCAAGATGGCGGTCGAGGGCGGTTGCAATGCGGTCGCCTCCACGCTCGGCGTCATGGGGATCGTCGCGCGCAAGTACGCACACAAGCTGCCATTCGTCCTCAAGTTCAACCACAACGAGTTCCTCTCCTATCCGAACAGCTACGACCAGATCGCGTTTGCCAGCGTCAAGCAAGCATTCGATATGGGCTGCGTCGGCGTCGGCGCCACCATCTACTTCGGCTCGCCGGAATCGAAACGGCAAATCCAGGAAGTGACGCACGCCTTCCAGGCCGCCCACGAGCTGGGCATGTTCACCATTCTGTGGTGCTACTTGCGCAACAACGCTTTCAAGACCGCGGACAAAGATTACCACTTTGCCGCCGATCTGACCGGGCAAGGCAACCACCTCGGCGTCACGCTCGGCGCCGACATCATCAAGCAGAAGTTGCCGACCAACAACGGCGGCTTCAAGGCGCTCAAGTTCGGCAAGTACGACAAGAAAGAGCTGATGTACAACGAGCTGTGCAGCGATCATCCCATCGACCTGACCCGATATCAGGTCGCCAACTGCTACATGGGCCGCTGCGGGCTGATCAACTCCGGCGGCGAATCGAAAGGCGCGACCGATCTAAAGGACGCTGTCGAAACCGCGGTCATCAACAAACGCGCGGGCGGCATGGGCCTCATTTCGGGCCGCAAGGCGTTTCAAAAGCCGGTCAAGGAAGGCATCGCGCTTCTGAACGCGATTCAGGATGTGTATCTTTGCAAGGAAGTGACGGTGGCCTAATTCGGCGCTTTGGACTGCGGCGCTTTCCCGCCGCTTTGGTTTTTCTCCGTGCCGATCAGTAACTCGGTGGCGGAAAAGTCAGAAAACAAAAGCGGCGGCAAAGCACCGCAGTCCAAATAATGGACACCTCCCCCGTTTCCCGTTACACTGCATCTAGAAATCCCAGCCGATTGCTCTTCCTTAAGGATCGCATCCATGCCGCCTCCTGCCCGCACGACGCCGTCGCGCGGCGAGCCGTCGTTGCCGCCCGTTCACGTTTCGTTCTATCGCCGCATGAAGTTGCAGCGCGTCTATCCCGTCGTCGTTCGCTGGCGCAAAGGCACTGCGCCGACTGCGGGACAGAAGATCACCGTGCGCCTGCTGATGGCCGGGGCCCAGATTCTGCCGACTGAGCAAGTGCTCGACGCCGGCAAGCCCGATGCCGCGGCGACCTTCTACGTGACGCCGCTGGCACGCGGCTGGCTGCGAGCCCAACGGCTCGAGATCATTCACGATGGCCGCAAGGTGCAGGAAGTGCCGCTCGCCAGCAAGGCAACCACGCACCGACTGACCTGGTGTATGTTGTTGCTCACCTTTTTATTGCCGTGGTTCATCAACACTTATGTGAAGCACTCACCATTTCTGGAATCGACGTCCCCAGGTCCGAACAACGTCAAAGTGACGAAAATAAATCTGGGCGTCGATTCCAATACGAACAAGAGCCGCATATTGACAGATGTCGAAAAGACGTGGAGCGACAACCTACCGGAAATGCCGGAGATCGTGGATGAGTACGTGCCACAGCTCAAACCTGCGCTCAAGAACGCGCGCGAATGGTCCGCAGAGACCTATGTCGAGCTTGTGCACGCTTCGCAGTTGCAACCATATTCCTTTTTCGGCGGCATGATCTTCCTGTTCCTGACGCTTGCGTCGGCCGTTACGCACCGCGATATGCGGCGCAAGCGGCTGAGCAAGCCCATTCCATTGCCAAACTTGGCGAAGGATGATGCGGATGAGGAAGTCGCTGAAGCGACGGCGTAGCGATCTTAATCGCTTGCGGCTGAGCGGATTCGCTAAACGGCAAGCGGCAGATCATTTCCCGCCTTCACTGATCGCATAAAACGCCTGGAATCCGCGCAGATAGATGCGCCCATTTGAGATCGCCGGCGAGGCGGTGAACACATCGGGCAGCGTATTGGCGGCGAGCAGCTCGAACTTCGGGCCTGGCTTGACTACGCTGACGATGCCGTCGCGCGCGGTCACATAGAGCTTGCCATCGGCGAGAACCGGCGACGCGCGGTAGCGATCGCCCTGGAGACGCTCCTCGTAGTGCTTCGCGCCGGTTTTCGCATCGACGCACAGCAGAAAGCCCTTGTCGCGGCCGAGGTAGACCAGGCCGTCGTGAACCAGCGGCGACGGCACGTCCGGGGCTCCTTTCGGCAAGCGCCACGCTTCAAAGGAACTGCCGGGCTTGATCATGCCGCTGCCGCCTGGCTTGACGGCGACGACGAGGCCGCTGCGCGCCGTCGGCACCAACAGCAAATCGGGGGACGACACAGGCGATGAGATGATACGCAGCGCGGTGCTGTACTTCGCTTTGGGGTTGAGGTCGGCAAGGCGCCAGATTTCGCTGCCGTCGCTCAAACGATGGGCGGTCGTATAATCGCAGCCGAGGACAACGAGGCTCGCATTTTTGCCGGCGCCCCAAATGCACGGCGAGGAATACGCTTCGCGACTCTCGCCTTCCGCGTCGCTCTTGCGGTCGACCTTCCACACTTCCTTGCCGGTGGCCTTGTCGAGCGCGATCACCCAATGGCCGTTCGAATGCAAGAGCACCATGTAGAGGCGGTCTTCATGGAGCACCGGCGTAATGTGGACGCCGTGTTGAATGTCGAACTTGCCGTAGCGCTCTTGGGCGTTGAAGTGCCAGATTTCGTTGCCGTCGAAATCATGGCAAGCACAATCGCCGGAGCCGACGAAGGTGTAGACATGCTTGCCGTCGGTGCTGGGCGAGGCGGAGGCTTCGTTCGCTTCATCTTTCTTGATGACCAAGCGGACGGCCTTGGCGAGTTTGCGATCCCACAGCGGCTTGCCGTCGGTGCTGACGCAGAGCAACACGAGGTCGTTGTTCTTAGCACTTGTCAAGAAGATGCGGTCGCCCCAGATGACGGGAGTGGCGCCCGCTTTACCCGGCAGCGGCAGCTTCCAGGCGACATTGTTGGTTTCGCTCCAAGTCGTCGGCAGGCCCTTTTCCTGCGAGACACCGTTGTTGTCCGGGCCGCGCCACGACGGCCAGTTGTCGGCGCGGCCGGCAGAGGTGAACAGAAGGACGCCGAGGAGAAGAAAAGATCGGTGCATGGTGGGATTCCTGAGCGGATAGTGCGATCCGCGGGAATCGCTGCGCTCATCCCGCGGCTTGGGGTTTGAACATCAACGCGGCTTGGGGATTTTATCAGTTGGGGCGGGTGGTTACCACTTCACGAGGCCGACGACGAGGAGCGGCACGAGCATCAGCAACGTCATGATCAGCGGGATGCGCATGGCGACGCGCACCGAGCGTGCCTGTGCACCGCGCGCCATCAGCGGCTGAGCGAGGGCGTCGTGCAGGCCGGCGACGGCGAGTACGCTGCCGACCACGATACCTGGATTGTTGTGAAAGTACTCGATCAGCAAACCGAGGAAGCCGGGCAGCAGCGGACCGTAACAGGCGCCGACGAGCCAGAAGCCGATGCCGCCGCTGGAGGCGCCATAAGCGCCGACGAGATTGCCCAGAACAATTGCCGAGGTGAGCGTGCAGAACCACAAGAGCCAAATCTCGATGCGCGGCCCCAGCAGGAACCACATCGCCAGGCGCGCGCCCAAGAATGCAAGCCAAAAGCCGATGAGCATTCTCCGGCCCCTGCGGTCCTCGTAACCGATTTCGTGCAGGAACGGCTCCGACCAAATGTCGAGCGCGCTTTCAATCGGGTAATAAACGAGCAGCATCGCCGCCAGGAGCCAGAAACGCGGGTCGTAGAAGAAGCCCGTAGCAGAAGCCGCGTTGGGCGGCGGCTGGGGGATCGCCTGCACAAACATCGCGGCGAAGATCAGGCCAGCGGGAATCATCGCGCCCAGCCCCAGAATCAACAGCGCACGCCGCAGACCGAACCAGCGCTCCAGGCGCGTCAGCACCAGGTGCGGCGTGAACGAACCCAGGCCGATGGCAATGAACCCGGCGTTGAGGGCGGCCGCAGGGCAGACGTCGGGAATCACAATGGGCACAAGACAAATCGTCGCCACCACGAGGAACGACGTCGCCAGACCCAAGAGAAACGACATCGCGCCAATCCAGCGCGGCGTTTGTGTCACGGCGAAAAACGACAAGGTGCCGGCGATGCCGATGCAGCCTGCGATCAACACATGGGCAACGCCCCAAGCGTCTGCCAGGTAGCCGGCAACCGGCATGCCGGCGACCCACGCGAGAAAGAACTGCATCCGCTCGAGGCGCTCGACGCGATTTTGATCGAGTCCGAGCAGTTGTTGCAAATGCGGTTTGAGGGCGTTGACAAGTGCCGGCAAGGCGCCGGCCAACGCGCAGGCGGCGATCACACCTAACTGCAGCGGCAGCGATGTCATGGTGTGTCTCCGTTCCATGGACCTGCGCGATGCCGCCAGCTGGGAAACAAACTCTCGAATTCGTGCGCAGCTTCGCGAGTTTTCCGGCGCCGCGCCACGAGAACCAAGCCGGCCGGCATCCTCTATCTGATGATTCTACGGAACGCGTCGGCCATTTAAGGCACGATTCACAGGCCGGCCCCTTGGTGTTGGCAAGCGAGTTTCTATAAAAACGGGCTTGGTTCACGATCTGCGACTCACCATTTCATTCATTTACGTTCAGCACACACCCCAAGTGCTGAACGAAATGTGCCGAGACATCGTAACGTTCAACTGTGTAGCTGGTTACGACTTTTTTTGTCGTCGCATTTTATTCAGCACATTTGACCCCTGAATGAAACCGACCGAGGCAATGGCTCGGGGTTGAATGGGCCATTGAACCAGGCCTAAAAACGGTCTGCTTTTGGGCGGATGGATTTCGCAAGGGAGAGGGTGGCGAGCGCTGCAGAACCTTGTCGGCGGCGCCCGTGTCACCACCGTGTGGGAAATCAGTGTGGCGGTAAGTTGGAACGAAGCGGTGGCGCGGGCAAGAACACTTGCAACAATTGTACCGCACACCTATACTTACGTCTTATCAGCCGCTAGCGTAGCTCAACGGCAGAGCTCCGGTTTTGTAAACCGGGGGTTGTGGGTTCAACTCCCACCGCTAGCTTGTGGGCCGCTTGCCGTTTGGCGCTCGTTGCGAGGCGCGCCTGCGTGCGGCGCTCGGGAGTGAGCGCTCAAGGGCAAGCGACGTGCAACAACGGGCAGGTGGCCGAGCGGCCAATGGCATCAGACTGTAAATCTGACGGGTTATCCCTACGGGGGTTCGAATCCCTCCCTGCCCAATCCAGTTGGCAGTAGGCAGAAGGCAGGGGGCAGTAAAAAGGTCAAAAACGCAGCAACGATCACTGCGTTCTGCCGGCTGCCTTCTGCCCGCTGATTACCGCGGGTGTAGCTCAATTGGCAGAGCGCCAGCCTTCCAAGCTGGCTGTTGTGGGTTCGAGCCCCATCACCCGCTTACGGATTTTCGATTGATGATTTTTGATTTCCAGAACGAGCGGCCGTTGATTTGATTTTCGATGGGAACGTCATGGGTCGGCAGGAACGGTCAATCGAAAATCGACAATCGAAAATCAAAGATGACGGCCGCTGCTGTAGCTCAGTCGGTAGAGCGCGTCCTTGGTAAGGACGAGGTCCTGGGTTCAAATCCCAGCAGCAGCTTTCCGGTACGCTTGCGCTTCCGAGGTCGTCGTGAATTCGGAAGTTGATTCGATTGCAGGAACTATCGTTTTCTTTCCCTGGGTCCAGTCTCGTTTGGCGAGGCTGGGTTTTGTTTTGCGGAGGCACAATGGCTAAGGACGTCTTTAACCGGACCAAACCCCACGTCAACGTCGGTACCATCGGCCACATCGACCATGGCAAATCCACGTTGACGGCGGCGATCGTCGTCCGGCAAGCGGTCAAGTTTCCCGGCATCAAGGTCAAGAGCTACGCGGAAATCACCAAGGGCGGCACGGTCCGCGACGCCAACAAGACGGTGACCATCGCGGTGTCTCATACCGAATATGAGACCACGAAGCGCCACTACGCCCACATCGATTGCCCGGGCCACGCCGATTACATCAAGAACATGATCACCGGCGCCGCCCAGATGGACGGCGCCATCCTGGTCGTGGCCGCCAACGACGGCCCCATGCCGCAGACTCGCGAGCATTTGCTCCTGGCACGCCAGGTCGGCGTGCCGCGCATCGTGGTCTTCCTTAACAAGATCGACACCGTGGATGACCCCGATTTGCTCGAGCTGGTCGAGTTGGAAATGCGCGAACTGCTCACCAAGTACGAATTCCCCGGCAACGAGATCCCGATCATCCGCGGCAGCAGCAAGCCCGCGCTCGACTGCGGCGGCAAGAACGATGCTGCCTGCAAGTGCATCGACCAACTCATGGAGGCCCTGGACAACTACATCCCCGACCCGATCCGCGAAGAGGACAAGCCGTTCCTGATGTCGATCGAGGACGTCTTCTCCATCAAAGGCCGCGGCACGGTCGGCACCGGCCGCATCGAGCGCGGCAAGTGCAAGGTCGGCGACGAAGTCGAAATCGTCGGCCTCATGAAAGCGCCGCGCAAGACGACGATCACCGGCGTGGAAATGTTCAACAAGACGCTCGATTCGGGCCTGGCCGGCGACAACGTCGGCGTGCTGTTGCGCGGCATTGAGCGCACCGACCTGGAACGCGGGCAGGTGCTCGCCAAGCCCGGGTCAATCACGCCGCACACCGACTTCGAGGCCAATGTCTACGTGCTGTCGAAGGAAGAAGGCGGCCGGCACACCCCGTTCTTCGTGAAGTATCGCCCGCAGTTCTACTTCCGCACCACGGACGTCACCGGCTCGGTCACGGCCCTTATCGGCGCGGACGGCAACGCGGCGGAAATGTGCATGCCGGGCGACAACATCCAAATGAAGGTCGAGCTGATCGCCGATTCCCCCATCGCCATGGACGAAGGCCTGCGCTTCGCCATCCGCGAAGGCGGCAAGACCGTCGGCTCGGGCGTCGTGATCAAGGTTGTCAAGTAAAACGAAAGGGTCAGTAGTCAGTAGTCAGTAGTCAGTAGCAAGATCCAGTTGCTACTGACTACTGACTACTGACTACTGACTGATTCCGATGCGAGAATACGTCTGGCTCGAATGCACGCTGTGCGGCGCGCGCAATTACCGTACCCACAAGGAAACGCGCGGCGCCGACCGCCTCGAACTCAAGAAATTCTGCCGCAAGGAACGCAAGCATACGCCCCACAAAGAAACAAGAAAGAAATAGGAGTCAGGAATCAGGGGTCAGAGCATGTGAAAAAATCAAAACCGTCTCTCGCAAAGTCGCAAAGTCGCCAAGAATACCCAAGAATTCATGGCTATCTTTCTTGTTGCTTGGCGTCTTTGCGACTTTGCGAGAGATTTTTTCACAAACTCTCAGGGGTCAGAAAGAAATGTCTGACCCCTGACTCCTGATCCCTGTTGAAGGGGTGTAGCTCAATTGGTAGAGCACCGGTCTCCAAAACCGGCGGTTGAGCGTTCGAGTCGCTCCGCCCCTGTTGTCAGCGCCACTAAACTGCCGAATGCTGCCCGATATCGGGACCTTGATCCTGTTCGCGTCGTGAGCGCTTGCGTGCCCCGGTTCAGGATGACCCGCCCGGCACAAGCAAGAACCGCGCGGACCTTCAGCGAGGTTAGGAATGACCATGGCGGTGGTTGAACAAAAGGCTCCGGAGCGCATGCCCCGGAGCCAACATTTTCAGCTTGGCTTGAGCAGCCTGCTCAGCGCCGTGCTGCTGTTATCGTGCATCGGCTTCGTGTTGGGCGGCCTGCCCTCCATATGGGAACACCTGTTTCGCGTTGCCGAAGACATCGCCGAGGGTCGGCTTCCGGTGATGAACGAGTTCCTATCGACTGCTTTGCTGCTCATCCTGATAATCGCCGTCGGCGCCGGCGCTTGTGTGCTGATTCGCGCCATGGAACGTTCCAGCGCCCAGCCCGGCCTGCGTGCCGGCGTTTTCTTCGGCGCCGTCGCTCTGTACGTCGTCCTGGGCTTGGCCACGAAGCTTGGCTGGACAATTACCCACGATGGCGATGACCCCAACGTCATCGGTGTCGGCATCACGATCCTCATCGCCGTTGCCATGCTGGTGGGTGTGGGCTGGGTGTTTACGCGCCCGGGATTTGGCCGCTGGCTGATCCGTATTGAACAGCAGGGCTGGTTCCACGCCATTCCGTACAAGGGCAACCAGGGCGTGCGTGTCCGGCGTGGCACGATCATCGCGCTTTTGGCCGTCGGCATCTGCGGCATCATCACGATAGTGTCGCACCGGTCGTTGGGCTCGAGCCGCTACGCGGCTAACGACTGGGTTTGGGACATTCCCTTCACCAAGACCGAAACCGTCGCGTCGATCTACCTGCCGCTCATGCACCAAATTCATATCACCGTGCCGATCCTGCTGGCGATCGGGACTTTATGGGTCGCCTGGCGCGTGGTGAATTGGCCGGCCTTCGCCGACTTTCTGATCGCGACCGAAGCCGAGATCAACAAAGTCTCGTGGACGACGGCGCGGCGCTTGCGGCAAGACACCATCGTCGTGCTGGTGACGGTGTTCCTGTTCACGGCCTTCCTGTTTGTCGTCGATCTTCTTTGGATCCAGGTTCTCACGCACCCCTGGGTGCATGTGCTTCAAGTGGACGTCCGGAGCGAGGTCCAGAAGCAGCAAGAAAAGACGCAGTGGTAACCCTGCCCTATTGGCTCAATCGCGGAAGCTAGCGCCATGATCTCTGATCCCGCCAATCCCGATGTTCCGAGCAATGCCGGGGCGATTTTGCCGCCGCCGATGCCGCCTGCGCCGCCGGGCCAAGATGGAGGGGGCGACGCCGCGCCGCAGAACCCCAACATGCGCTGGTATGTGGTCAAGGTTCAGAGCGGGCGCGAGGAGTCGATCCGCGAAGCCATCGAGCGGCGCGTGAAGATTGAAGGGCTGCAGGACAGCTTCGGGCAGATCATCGTGCCGACGGAAAAAGTAACCGAGATGCGCAACGGCAAGCGCGTCGTCAAAGAGCGCAAGCTGTATCCCGGTTATTTGATGGTCAAATTGGAATTCAACGATAGAATGCTGTATCTCTTCCGCGAAACGTCGGGCGTCGGCGATTTCGTCGGCGGCGGCATCAACAAGCCGCCGCCGCCGATGAACGACCACGAGGTGGCGCGGATGCTTGGCCAGCGCGGCGAGACAGTCACCGACATCGCTCCGAAATCGAAATTCGAAAAGGGCGACAAGGTCAAGGTCAAGGACGGCACGTTTGCGGGCATGGAAGGCGAAGTCAAGGAAGTCCTCGACGTCAAGGGCGCCCTGCGCGTGGAGTTGACCATCTTCGGCCGGCCGGTGCCGGTCGAATTGGAATACTGGCAAGTGGATGACGCATGAAAGGGTGGGTGGTGAGTGGTGAGTGGTGAGTGGTAACCGAATACCACTCACCACTCACCACTCACCACTCACGAATTCGAGGCCATGGCAAAACAAGCAGTCGCACAGATCAAGTTGCAATGTCCCGGAGGGCAGGCGACGCCGGCGCCGCCGGTCGGTCCGGCGCTCGGCCAGCACGGTGTGAACATCGGTCAGTTTGTGCAACAGTTCAACGAGCGGACCAAGGACAACCGCGGCATGACGGTGCCGGTGGTCATCACCGTATTCAGCGACCGCTCGTTCACGTTCGAGGTCAAGAGCCCGCCCGCTGCCGTCTTGCTGAAGCAAGCCGCCGGCATCCCGATCGAAAAGAAAAAAGGCGGCGAGATCATCGACCCTGAAGAAAAGACCAAACTGACCGGCAAGTACAAGGGATTCAAGGTAACGGCCGCCCAGGTCAAAGAGATCGCCAAGCGGAAATTCAACGACCTGAATGCCCGGGACGAGGAACACGCCACGCGCATCGTCGCCGGCACCGCCCGCAGCATGGGCATTGTCGTGGAAAGTTAATACACTAAGTTCGCCGGATTTTCGCAATCGCCACGATTGGGGAAATAAGGCGACAGAGGGTGAACAACATCAACCATTCGGCCAAAAAAGCGCCACCCCGGTTGGAACAGCATCCGGCAGGGGGAAGGGGCTTTTTTGTCGATGTTTCTTTATTTACCGAGCGCTGAGACGAAGATGGCCAAGAAACAAGCTGCCGCAGCCGCCGAGCCGAAAAACGCTGCCGCCCCCGAAGCCAAAGAAGGCAAGGAAGCCCAAGAGCCGAGGGAACCCAAGGCGCCCAAAGGCGAAGGCAAAAAGGCTAAAGCGAAAGCATCTCCCGACGCGCCCCCGGCGGAGAAAAAGCCGGAGGCGCCGCCCACGGCATCGCCGAGTGCGCCCGCGCCATCCGGTGGAGCGGCTGCACCGCCGGGCGAACCGGGCACGAAGAAGAAACGCGCCGGTGTCCCGCCGGCGCGCGGCAAGAAGTTGCGCAATCAATTGAAAAACCAGGTGCAGAAGCTGATCAAGGACGGCGCGCTGCCTTTGCCGCGCGCGGTGCAGGCTTTGAAGTCGCTGCGCCGGGCCAAATTCGACGAGACCGTCGAAGTCCATATGTGGCTGGGCGTGGACGTCAGCCAGAGCGATCAGCTGGTTCGTGGGACGGTGCCGTTGCCTCATGGTGTCGGCAAGGCGGTGCGTGTCGTTGTCTTTTGTCAAGGCGATAACGTCAAGAGGGCGCAAGAAGCGGGCGCCGATTTCGCCGGTTCGGACGACCTGATCGAAAAGATCCAGAAACAGAATTGGCTCGACTTCGACGTGGCGCTGGCGACGCAAGACTTGATGGGCAAAGTCAGCCGCCTCGGCAAGACGCTCGGCCCGCGCGGCCTGATGCCGACGCCGAAAGCCGGCACGGTGATCACGGCCGACGTCGCCGCCGCCGTGAAGGAATTCAAAGCCGGCAAGGTCGAGTTCCGCACCGACAAAGGCGGCAACGTCCACGCCGGCGTCGGCAAAATCAGCTTCGACGACAACAAGCTGACGGAGAATATCACCGCCTTCATCGATGCCATCCGCGCCGCCAAGCCCACCGGCGTCAAAGGAAACTACATCAAGTCGATGACCATCTGTTCGACCATGAGCCCCGGCGTACCTGTGCAAGTAATCTGATTGCGGCTTGGCGGATAGGTCGCGCGAGCAATCCGCTAAGCCGCAAGCGGCGATTTTGAGTGACCGAACCCATGAGCAAAGCCATCAAGCAACTGCAAATGAACGTCTTGAAGAAATCCTTCAAGGACGTCCGCGATCTGGTGATGCTGAACATCGTCGGGCTCAATGCAATCGACGACAACAAGATGCGCCTCGGCCTGCGCAAGAAGGGCATTCGGCTGCACCAGGTCAAGAACAGCTTGTGCAAGCGCGTCTTCGACGAGTTGGGCCTCAAGGTTGCCACGGCGTGGGAGGGCAGCACCACCGTCGCCTGGGGCTCCGCCAGCGTCGCCGAACTGTGCAAGGAACTGCAGCCGCTGGTTAAGAAACACGAGAAATTCATCAAGGTGAAGACGGCCGTCGCCGAAGGGCAGGAAGTCGCGTTCGCCGTCGCCATCAAGATGCCGACCCGGACCGAAGCGATCGGCCGGGTCTTGCATTTGGCGCTGTCGCCCGCCAGCCGGTTGGTCAGCCAGATTCTCGGTCCGGCAGCGTCAGTCGCCAGCCAGATCAAGAGCCTCAGGGACAAGAAGGAAGAACCCGCGGCCGCGGCATAGAAACTCGCTTGCGGTATAGCGAATTCGTCACGCGCCGATTTCGCCAAGCCGCAAGCGGCGAAACAAGGCTATTACGCTATTGCTGCCACGCTTCAGGCAGCACGCTTGGGATATTCAGAGACCCAGAAAGGAACGTTTCCCATGTCCGATCGTGCTTGGAACCCTGCAATCAAGGACCTCGGCGATAGTATTGCCGGGCTAACGGTCGCTCAGGCCGTGGAACTCGGTGATTTCCTGGAAGAAGTCCACAAGATCAAGCCCGCCGCGGGCGGCGTCGTCATGGCTGCGGGCCCTGCCGCTGCGATGGCCGCTCCGGTCGCGGAAGTCAAGACCGAGTTTACCGTCGTGCTCGAAGGCTACGACCCTGCCAAGAAGATCAACGTCATCAAGGTGGTTCGCGAAATCACCGGGCTGGGCCTCAAAGAAGCCAAGGATCTGGTCGAAGGCGCACCCAAGCCCGTCAAGGAAAATATCGCCAAGGAAGAGGCCGAGAAGATCAAGAAGCAATTGGAAGACGGCGGCGCCAAGGTTGCGCTGAAGTAATGATCCGCCGCTTGCGGCTTAGCGAGAGCGGCCAGCGGCGTTGGCGCTAAGCCGCAAGCGGCAGAATGAAACAGAGTCGAGGCGTGCCGGCGGCATGGCGGGTTGAACAGGACGTCCCCGTGGACCGCCAGCCCACGTTGTCCTTAGGTGGATCCAGCGTGCGACGCTTCAGTCAAATGGGAGCGGTCCTTGGGCCCCGGTTAACGGCCCTGGAGGGGATGCTCCAGACCCGCGACCCACGGCCCGGTCGGCTCGCTGCCTGCGCGCTGCCGGCCTCAAACCGTATTAACCTCCGGTCTAAACCCTGCACGAATTTGCCACGCCTGACCGAGCCGATTCCTGGCGCATCTGATCCGCGCGGGAAGCCCGGCGGCGGCGGCGTTGTCTGTTTTTCGGGAGGAGCGTAAGCCATGTCCATTGCGGCAAATCGCATCATCAAGCCGACGCTGTTGCGCAACTTTGGCCACTTCGGCGACGCCCTGGACGTCCCGAACCTGACCGACGTGCAGACGCACTCCTTCGATCGCTTCCTGCAGCTCGACGTGCCGCCGGAGAAGCGCGAGCAGCACGGTCTCGAAGGCGTGCTGCGCGAGATCTTCCCCATCGAGAGCTACGACAAGACGCTGAGCCTGAATTACATCCGCTACGAGTTGGGCAAGCCACGCTACGGCCCCGACGAATGCCGGCAATTGCGCCTGACCTACGGCCGACCGTTCCGCGTCTGGTTGCGGCTCAACAAGGAGCAGCCGGTCGAGGAAGAAGTTTATCTGGGCGACATGCCGATCATGATCGGCGGCGGCGAGTTCATCATCAACGGCGCCGAGCGCGTCGTGGTCAGTCAGCTCCACCGCTCGCCGGGCGTCGATTACGTCGTCGAAACCGAGTCATCCGAGCGCAAGCTCCACAGTTGCCGGATTATTCCCGAGCGCGGCAGCTGGATCGAGATCAACGTCACGAAGAAAGAAACGCTGGGCGTGCGCATCGATCAGTCTGGCAAGTTCTCGGCGATGACGCTGCTGCGCGCGATGGATCCGGAATACTCGACCGACGAGCAAATCATCAAGGCGTTTCACGAGCCCAAAACAATCACGCTGACGCCGGCTCATCGCGAGATCATCGAAGGCGCCGCCGCTGCCGCCGACATCATTGATCCCGAGACAGGCGAGCTGTTCCTGGAAAGCGGCGAGCCGTTCACGAAGGAGCACGTCGACAAGATCTACGCCAGCAATCTCAAGGCGGTCGAAGTGTTGCAACTCAAGAACGACCAGGGCAAGCAGATCGACGCGCTCATCCTCACTTCGCTGAAGGAAGACCCGACCAACACGCATGAAGAGGCGCTGCTCAAGATTTACCAACGGCTGCGGCCCGGCAACCCGCCCCAGCTCGAAAAGGCCAGGGAGCTGTTCAAGGAAAAGTTCCAGGACCCCAACCGTTATCGCCTGGGCAAGGTCGGCCGCTTCCGCATCAACCGCAAGTTCAACCAGGAGATTCCCGAAAGCGAAATGACGCTGCGGGCGCCCGACTATCTCAATGCGATCCGCTACATCCTCAACCTGCGCGGCGGGCAAGGGCATGTGGACGACATCGATCACCTGGGCAACCGCCGGCTGCGCACCATCGACGAATTGGCGGCCGATGAGCTGCGCAAAGGCTTCCTCAAGCTGCGCCGCACCGTCCAGGAACGCATGTCGATCCGCGACCAGGTCGATATGACGCCGCGCTCGCTTATCAACCCCAAGAGCATCTCGGCGGCAATCGAGTATTTCTTCGGCCGCGGCGAGTTGAGCCAGGTTGTGGATCAGACCAACCCGCTCGCCCAACTCACCCACGAGCGGCGTTTGTCGGCGCTGGGCCCTGGCGGTCTCAATCGCAAGCGTGCGGGCTTCGAAGTCCGCGACGTGCATATTTCCCACTACGGCCGCATCTGCCCGATTGAGACGCCGGAAGGCACCAACATCGGCCTGATTTCGAGCTTGTCGATCTACGCCCGCGTGGACGAGTACGGCTTCTTAATCACGCCGTATCGCAAAGTACACCGGCGCAAGCTGACCGAGGGCAAGGAAGGCGTCAACTGGCTACGCGCCGATGAGGAATCGCTGGCGTTTCTGGCGCCCGCTGACACCCCGATCGATCACGGCAAGATCGCGCATGAGCGCGTCACGGCTCGCATCGGCGGCGACTTCAGCGTCGTCGAATCGGATAAAGTGCAATACGTCGATATTTCCCCCAAGCAGATGGTCGGCGTGTCGGCTGGACTGATTCCGTTCCTCGAGCACGACGACGCCAACCGGGCACTCATGGGTTCCAACATGCAGCGCCAGGCGGTGCCGTTGCTCGTCACCGAGCCGCCCTTGGTCGCGACCGGCATGGAAGTGGACGTAGCCCGCAACAGCGGCATGGTCGTGAAGGCCGACCGCGACGCTTACGTCATTTACGTCGATGCCGAGCGCATTATCTTGGCGCCGGAGAAACTGCCGGCCGACATCGACACCCTGGATGACAAGAAGACCCTGCTCGACCGCGTGCGCGCTCAGACCGGCGCGTTCGAGCACGTGATGCGCAAATTCGTCGGCCTGAACGAACGCACGTGCCTCAACCAAAAGCCGATTGTGCAGGAAAACCTGCGCGTCAAAAAAGGCCAGGTCCTCGCCGACGGCGCCGCCACCCACCACGGCGAATTGTCACTGGGCCGCAACGTGCTGGTCGCGTTCATGTCGTGGGACGGCTACAACTTCGAGGATGCGATCATCATCAGCGAAAGGCTGGTAAAGGAAGACACGTACACGTCGCTGCACATCGAGGAATTCGAGATCGAAATCCGCGAGACGAAGCTGGGCAAAGAGGAATTCACGCGCGACATTCCCAACGTTTCGCCCAAGGCCCTATCGAACCTCGACGAGAACGGCATCATCCGCATCGGCACGTTTGTCAATCAGGGCGACGTCCTGGTCGGCAAGGTTTCGCCGAAATCCAAGAGCGAGCTGACGCCGGAGGAAAAACTGCTGCACGCGATCTTCGGCCGGGCCGGCGAGGACGTCAAGAACGACAGCCTCGAAGTTCCGTCGGGCGTGGAGGGCGTCGTGATCGCGGCCGACAAATTCAGCCGCCGCGCCGCCATGACCGACGAGGAGCGTAAAGCCATCGATAAGGTGACACGCGAGGTCGACAACCGCTTCAACAAGCAGATCCTCGAGGTGTTCCGGCAACTGACCGACGCGCTGAACGAGGCGATGGAGAAGCGGGAAATGAAGCCCCTCGCCGGCGAGCGGGACGACAAGGCGCTGATTGAGTTGGCCTCGACGTTCAAGCTGGAAATGCTCGACATTCGCTCGGCCGACCGCCTCAAGGAAGCCAACAAGGTTTTCAGCAAGTACAAGGAACGCCTGCACTTCCTGGTGGACGAAAAGGAACGTCAGCTCAACTCGCTCAAGCGCGGCGATGAGCTGCCTTCGGGCGTGCAGCAGATGGTCAAGGTTTATGTCGCGACCAAGCGCGTGATCTCGGTGGGCGACAAGATGGCCGGTCGGCACGGCAACAAGGGCGTCATCTCCAAGGTGCTGCCCGAGGAAGACATGCCGTACCTCGCCGACGGCACGCCGGTCGATATTCTGCTCAATCCGCTGGGCGTGCCGAGCCGCATGAACGTGGGCCAGATTCTCGAGACTCACCTGGGCTACGCGGCGGCGCGGCTCAATTTTAAGGCCATCACGCCGGTGTTCGACGGCGCCCCGGAAGACGAAATCCGCGCCGCGCTCAAGGAAGCCGGCATTTCGGAAAGCGGCAAGAGCTACCTGTACGACGGCCGCACCGGCGACCGCTTCGAGCAGCCCGTGACCGTCGGCTACATCTACATGCTCAAGCTGCACCACCTGGTGGACGATAAGGTGCACGCCCGCGCCACCGGTCCTTACTCGCTCATCACGCAGCAACCGCTCGGCGGCAAGGCCCGCTTCGGCGGCCAGCGCTTCGGCGAAATGGAGGTGTGGGCGCTGGAAGCCTATGGGGCCGCCTACATCCTGCAGGAGCTGCTGACGGTGAAGTCCGACGATGTCGAAGGCCGAACCAAGATTTACGAATCGATGGTCAAGGGCGAGAACACGCTGGAGGCGGGAACGCCGGCGTCGTTTGACGTGCTCACCAATGAGATTCGTGGGTTGGCGCTAAATATGCAACTGGAGAAGAAGCGGATTTGACGGAGACATTGGCCTCATGAAGTTCTTCAATGTCGTCCATAATGATGGTGCCGTCCAAGTCAGGATTGACGACGATGGTTTCGCCACGCTTGAGATTGTCAAGATCGAGGACTCCGGAGTTTTGGTTCGAGCAATCAATCAGACGTTTCGTGCAGGCGCCCAGCGGGCGACGTTTTTCACAGGGGATGTTGCCAACCCGAAGGAGGTCAGGAAGCACTTGATGCGCGCGCGCACGGGAACTACCTGGCTCAACGGCATGGTGACCCACCTTGTTGATGGGGAATTTGGGCCTCAATTTCGGATCGACTGGGTCGAAATGCCGTCGATTACCGAGTAAGGAGGTTGGTCATGAGTAGTCGATTCGAACGCTTGCAAAAGATCGCTCCCCAATTAGATCGCCTACGGGAGGATCCGAATGCTCGCGTGCATTATGAATTGATGTCCGATAGTCTGGTTTGGTCAGATGAATTGCCGCCTCTGGATGAATTTCAGGCGAGCGATTCTTCGGTCCTGCGTGGCGTTTGGAGGTATCGAACGTCGCTGATCATGGGCGTCCCAGAAGAGAAATGCCGGCCGGCCTGGGAAGAAGCTCAGAAGCTGTTTCCGAATTGGCCGGGATTTCTGCCTCAACGTCAATTGCCAAGTTGGCGGGAATTCTTCATTGAGCGACAAGCCAAGCTCAGCGACCATTGGGAAGAACTTGACGCACGATATCGACGGCAAATGGCCGAAGCCGTTGCCAAATCTGCCGCCGTTTAGCCGCCGTTCAAAGCATTGCGTGGGGCGGAATGCCCCGAGGAACGATCACAACGACCCAGTGCCCAGTCCGCCCGGTTCTGCGAACCGGGGTTTAACGGGTTGGTCCTTTGATACGGAGGTTTGCCATGAGTGCAGGCGAATCCAGTTACGATCGCATTAACGACTACGGGGCGGTGCGCATCAGCCTTGCCAGCCCCCACGATATTCGTTCCTGGTCCTTCGGCGAAGTCAAGAAGCCGGAAACGATCAATTACCGCACTTATCGTCCAGAAAAGGACGGGCTGTTTTGCGAGCGCATCTTCGGCCCGGAAAAGGACTGGGAATGCGCCTGCGGCAAGTACCGCGGCATGAAGTACAAAGGCATGATCTGCGACCGCTGCGGCGTCAAGGTGACCCATAGCCGCGTGCGCCGCAAACGCATGGGCCACATCGAACTGGCCGCCCCGGTCGTGCACATTTGGTTCTTCAAGGCGATGCCGTCGCGCCTGGGCACGCTTTTGGACATGAAGACCACGCACCTGGAACGCATCATCTATTTCCAGGATTACGTGGTCGTCAATCCCGGCGAAACCCCGCTCAAAGAGCGTCAACTGCTGACGGAAGACGAATATCGCAAGGCGCGCGAAAGCTACAGCGACGCCTTCGAGGCCGGCATGGGCGCCGAAGCCGTCAAGAAGCTTCTCGAAAAGCTCGATCTGGTGACGCTCTCCAAGGCACTGCGCGACGAGTTGTTCATGATCAGCCAAAAGGAAAAGCCGTCCAAGCAAAAACAGCGCGACCTGGTCAAGCGGCTCAAGGTGGTCGAGTCATTGCGCGATTCGGGCCTGGGCGGACCGCAGAACAAGCCCGAATGGATGGTGCTCGAGTGCATTCCGGTCATCCCGCCGGACCTGCGCCCCCTGGTGCTGCTCGACAGCGGCAACTTCGCGACCAGCGATCTCAACGACCTGTATCGCCGCATCATCAACCGCAACAACCGCCTCAAGAAGCTCGTGGACCTGAACGCGCCCGAAGTCATCATCCGCAACGAAAAACGCATGTTGCAGCAATCGGTCGATGCGCTCTTCGACAACAACCGCTGCAAACGGCCGGTGCTCGGTTCGTCCAACCGCCCGCTCAAGTCGCTCACCGACATGATCAAGGGCAAACAGGGACGGTTTCGCGAAAACCTGCTCGGCAAGCGCGTCGATTACTCCGCCCGCTCGGTCATCGTGGTCGGGCCCGAACTGCGCCTGCACCAGTGCGGTTTGCCCAAGAAGATCGCGCTGGAGCTTTATCAGCCGTTCATCATTCGCCGGCTCAAGGAATTGGGCCATGCCGACACGATCAAGTCGGCCAAGAAGATGTTGGAACGCAAGGCCGACGAGGTCTGGGATATCCTCGAAGAGGTCATCAAGAACCACCCGGTGCTGCTGAACCGCGCGCCGACGCTGCACCGCATGGGCATCCAGGCGTTCGAACCAGTGCTGATCGAAGGCAACGCCATCCGCATCCATCCTCTGGTTTGCAAAGGCTTCAACGCCGACTTCGATGGCGACCAGATGGCCGTCCACCTGCCGCTGTCGATCGAAGCACAGGTCGAGGCGCACGTGCTCATGATGGCGACCAACAACATCTTCAGCCCCGCCAACGGCCAGCCGATTATTTCGCCCAGCCAGGACATCGTCATGGGGTGCTATTACCTCACGGCCGATCCGCTGGCGATGTTCATCACGCCGGGCGGAGTTGTGGACGACCGCATCAAGGATTACCGCAAACGCCTGCCGATCAACCTCAAGGGCGAGGGCATGGTTTTTTCCAGCACCGAAGAGGTGTTTCTGGCATGGGGCCAGGCGAAAGTCGGCACCCACGCCCGCATCCGCGTCCGCTTGCCGATAGAGAAGAAGGTCGTCAGCGAAATCGCCATCGACAAGGACAAGGTGAAGGTCGAGGAGATCCAGCGTAACTCGAAGAACCTGCTTGTGGCCACCACCGTCGGCCGGGTCATCTTTAACGACATCCTCAAGCCGCAGATGCCGTTTTACGATTTGTCGCTTTCGGGCAAGTACCTGAGCCGGATCATCGCCGATTGCTACCAGTTTCTGGGCCGGCGTGAGACGATTGACTTGCTCGATCGCATGAAGGACATCGGCTTCCGCGAGTCGACGCGGAGCGGCCTGTCGTTCTCGACTTGGGACCTGCGCACGCCGCCGGACAAGGAACACATCATCAAGGAGGCGGAAAAGGAAGTCGACAAGATCCAGAAGCAGTACATGCGCGGCTTCATCACCGACATGGAGCGCTACAACAAGGTGATCGATCACTGGACGGAAGCGCGCGACAAGATCACCAAGCAGATGATGCACGATTTGCGGCACGATATCCGCGACGGCATGCCGTACCTGAACCCTATCTTCCTCATGGCCCACTCCGGCGCCCGCGGCGGCGTCGAGCAGATTCGCCAACTAGCCGGCATGCGCGGCCTTATGGCCAAGCCTTCCGGGCAGATCATCGAGACGCCGATCAAGGCTAACTTCCGCGAAGGCCTGAGCGTGCTCGAATACTTCAGCTCGACCCACGGCGCGCGCAAGGGCCTGGCCGACACCGCCCTCAAGACCGCCGACTCCGGCTACCTGACGCGCAAGCTGGCCGATGTGGCCCAGAACGTGGTCATCACGACGCACGATTGCGGCACCACGCAGGGCTGCACCAAGGGCGTCATTTACAAGGGTGAAGAAATCGAGCGCCCACTGTCGGACACGGTGCGCGGGCGCGTGGCGCGCAACACCATCACGGCCATCACCGGCGAAGTCATCGTCAAGGAAAACGAAATGATCTCGTGGGAGCAGGCCCGCAAGATCGAGCTGCTCGGCCTGGACAAAATCGTCGTCCGCAGCCCCATGACCTGCTCGGCGACCCTGGGCGTGTGCCGGCAGTGCTACGGCATGGATTTGTCCACCGGCACGCTGGTCGAAGAAGGCATGGCGGTCGGCATCATCGCCGCGCAGTCGATCGGCGAGCCCGGCACGCAGCTCACGATGCGCACGTTCCATATCGGCGGCACGGTCAAGCGCGACGTCGTCGAAAGCGACATCAAAACGCGCCGCACCGGCACGATCAAATTCGTCCGCGTCAACGCCGTCGAGAACATCAGCGGCGAAATCGTGTCGCTGTCGCGCACCGGCCAAATTCACATCGTCGGCGCCAAGGACCGCGTTTTCGAAGAATACGCGGTCCCCTACGGCGCCGTGCTCGCGGTCAAGGACGGCCAATCCGTGAACGCCGGGCACCTCTTGTGCAAATGGGACCCGCATCGTACGCCGATTCTCGCCGAGCGCGGCGGCCGCATCCGCTACGAGGACATCGTCGAGGGCGAGACGCTCCGCAAGGAGAAGGACACAAACTCCGGCGCCGAGCGCTGGGTCATCAGCGAGCACAAGGGCGACCTGCACCCGCAGATCGTGATCGAGGACGAGCGCGGGCAAAGCCTGGAAGTGCACTACATTCCGGAAAAGGCGTACATCGACGTCCGCGAAGGCCAAATGGTCACCGCGGGATCGCTGCTCGCCAAGACGCCGCGCGAGGCGGGCGGCACGCAGGACATCACCGGCGGTTTGCCGCGCGTCACCGAGATTTTCGAGGCCCGCCGCCCGCGCGATCCCGCGGTGATGGCCGAGATCGCCGGCCGCGCCCGCCTGGGTGAAAAGCGCAAAGGCAAGCGCACCATCATCATCGAGGCCATGGATGAAAATGCCAAACCGCTCGGCGTGGAGAAGGAGCACCTGGTGCCGCACGGCAAGCCGATGCGCGTGCACACCGGCGACTTCGTCCGCGAGGGCGAGCCGCTCGTCGAAGGTCCGCTGGTGCCGCACGACATTCTGCGCATCAGCGGCATCGAAGCGGTGCAACTGTACCTGCTCCGCGAAATTCAGAGCGTGTACCGCAGCCAGCGTGTCGATATCGACGACAAGCACATCGAGATCATCATCTCCTCGATGTTGCGTAAAGTGAAAGTCGAGACCATGGGCGACACAGGCCTGCTCCCCGGCTCGGTCATCGACAAATTCGCCTTCCGGGAAGTCAACGACCGGCTGCGCGAATGCGTGAAGATCAAGAACCCCGGCGAATCGAAGTTCGAAGCCGGCAAGATCGTGACCAAGGAAGCGTTCGAGGAAGTCAAAGCGGCCCTGGTCGCCGAAGACAAGAAGCCACCGAGCTGGGAACGCCCGACGCCGGCCACTTGCAGCACCCAACTCCTGGGCATCACCAAGGCGGCGGTGCAGTCGGACAGCTTTATCTCGGCTGCCAGCTTCCAGGAAACCACCAAGGTGCTCACGGAGGCGGCGCTGGCCGGCAAGGTCGATTACCTGGTCGGCCTCAAGGAGAACGTCATCCTCGGCCACCTGATTCCCGCCGGCACCGGCTTCCACACGCATCAGGAGGCGGAAGTGCGCATCCACCCGGACGCGCTCGAACGCCTGACCGAAGCGCTGCGCGCCCCGGCGCCCGCTGCCGAAGCACCCGCGGAAGCGCCGAATTAGAAGCGCATGTGGCTTGCCGTTTGCCGCTCGCCGAATCCGGGCAAGCGTAATGGCTCGCTACTGCATGCGCCAAACGCAAGCAGCGCTGTTTTCCTCTTGACCAACCGCACGGACGCGAATACCGTTACACTTTCGTTGTGTGCGCTGACACGCCCGCCGTGTCCGTGGGAGAACGTAATGCCGACGATCAATCAGCTCGTGCGCAAGCCGCGCGTGCAGCAGTACCGCAAGCCGAAACATCCGGCCTTGCTGGGCTGCCCGCAAAAGCGCGGCGTGTGCTTGCAAGTGAAGATCATGACGCCCAAGAAACCGAACTCGGCCCTCCGCAAGGTGGCCCGTGTGCGGCTTTCCAACGGAATCGAAGTCACCGCCTATATCCCCGGCGAAGGTCACAACCTTCAGGAGCACTCCATCGTGCTGGTTCGCGGCGGTCGTGTCCGCGACCTGCCGGGCGTGCGCTACCACATCATCCGGGGCGTACTCGATTCGCAGGGCGTGGCCGACCGCAAACAAGCCCGTTCCAAGTATGGCGCCAAGAAGGAAGGCGGCTAAGCGCTTTCCGCGCCGCTGGCGGCTTAGCGAATCACACGCTGTCGTTTCGCTAAGCCGCATGCGGCAAAGTTTCCCTGGGACTGCCCTCCCATCCCGACAAAAAATCTCGCTTGGGTTCGACGGCAACACCGTGGATTCGGTCCGCTGCCACGGGCCGAATGGGTCGTTTTGTTACCGCCAAGGAACCTATGATCATGCTGGAACTCGAAGTGATGCTCGACTGGGCTTGCTGCGTGTGCGGCACCCCCATGGGAGCGACCTTGAAATGCGAAGGCAGCGGGCTGGCCGACAAAGACGCCAAGGCGTTCGTCAAAGTGCCATGCCCGTGTTGCCACCAAAACAACCAGGTCATCTTCACTCCGGACGATGGCACGCTCGACGAAGTATTTCCGGAAGAAGTGGCCGAATTGATCCGCTACAGAATTCCCGTGCCTTCGTATAATTGAAGAGTCAGAGCATGTGAAAAAATCAAAACCGTCTCTCGCAAAGTCGCAAAGGCGCCAAGAATACCCAAGAATTCATGGCTATCTTTCTTGTTGCTTGGCGTCTTTGCGACTTTGCGAGAGATTTTTTCACAAACTCTCAGTGGTGAGTGGTGAGTAGTGGAATCGCAACCACGACTTACGACTCACCACTCACCACTCACCACTCACGAGAGAATCATGGGCAAACGAACCGCAAGCGCCACCACGCTCAAACCCGATCCGAGGTACGGCTCCAAGCTGGCCTCGAAATTCATCAACTGCCTGATGTGGCAAGGCAAGAAACCGACGGCCATGCGCATTTTCTACGGCGCGCTCGACCAGATCAAGAAGCGCATCCCGGACGCCAACCCGATCGAGGTCTTCACCCAGGCGGTCGAAAACATCAAGCCGCCCATCGAAGTGCGCTCCAAGCGCGTTGGCGGGGCCACCTACCAGGTGCCGATGCAGGTCAACAAGACGCGCCAGCAGAGCTTGTCGATCCGCTGGATCATCAACGCTACTCGCGCCAAAAAAGGCCGACCCTCGCTTTTGAAACTGGCCGACGAATTGATGGCCGCTTATCGCCGCGAGGGTGAAGCCTGGACCAAGCGCGAGAACACGATCAAGATGGCCGACTCGAACAAGGCGTTTGCCCACTTCGCATGGTAGAACGATTGACACTGCGGGCTCACCTTCGCTGGCAGCTTGGCGAATCCGGCTTCGCCCAGCCGCCAACGAAAGTCAGCCTAATCCGATTCTGCCGCCCATACAGCCGGTACGGTCGTCAAAGTTTCTCTATTTCGCGCATTTCCTGAAAAAACCGTTGCAGGCCGCTCGCGAAACCATGAAAATGAGCAAAAAGCTGCTCCGGCACCGCGCGCGGGAGTAGCCCCGTCTATCAGTGTCCACGCAGCATCTCGCTCGACCTCTTGTGGAGTGGCCGTTTCCATGGCGAAGCAACATCCCGAATCCCCAAGACCGAAAAAGAACCCGCCTCAGGACGAACCGGAAATCATGGCCGATTCGGACGTCGCCAAAGCCGACGACGCCGGCGCGGCGAAGAAAACGCAGCTCTCCAAGAAATCGTCGCAGCCGACTCAGCTACCCAAGAAGGCACCGCAGCCGACGCAATTGGCGCCGGACAGCGCGCCAGGCCTCGACACGCCGCCACGAGCGCCGAAAATGTCCAGCAACGATGATGAGGTCGTCGAAGCGGAAGCGGCCGATTCCGACGTGGTCGAGGCCCAGCCTGCGTCCGACGTCTCCGAAGACATGATCGTCGACGCGGGCGCGACCAAATCCGGCGACGATGAGGACGTATTCACCGCCGCGGAAGTCGAAGCCGAACAACAAGCCGCCGGCCACGCTGCGCCGGAAACACCCGTCAGGGCCGAACAGGCGGTCGAAGCCGAAGAAGTTGCGACGGCCGACGAAGACGCGGTTGGCGCCGAGCCGTTCACGGCACGGACCGAATCGAGCGTCCGCGTCAAGGGGAAGAAGCGGCCGGAGCTCGAAGCGACGGAGATGTTCGAGGGCATCGAGCAGCCGGCCGATGAAATCGAAAAAACGGTGCCGTTCGAGGCCATGGGCGTAGACGAATCATCCGCGGTCGATCTGGGCAAGAAGCCGCCGAAGAAGAAGGGCGGCTCGCACGCCGGCGTCGATGAAGTGGCCGAGGCGCTCGAATCGGGCGTGCAGCTCGAAGCGTCCGCAGCGCCGCCGCCCAAGCGGAAGCCGGAGCCGAGCGTCGAGTTCGACGACCTGGTCGCCGAAGAAGGCGAAATGCCGAAGGGCCCGCCATCGGACAAGAAAAGGGAGGCCAGGGAAGACGCGACCGATCCCGACATGGTCGTGCGCAAAGACGCCGAGGAAGCTGCCGCTGCCGATTTGCCAAGCGAAGGCGCCAAGACGGTAGATGAAGAGGCCGCCGATCTGTGGAACAAAGCCGACGAACCGGCCGCTGCATCGGCGAAAGCGGAACCGACCACGCCGGCGCCAGGCAAGAAGAAAGGCAAAACGCCCGCCGCCGCAAAGACCGAGGATGAAACCGAAGCAGCCGCGCTCGAAGCGCCGGCGCCCAGGCGCCGGCCGGGCGGCGGCACCGCCGTGATGGCCCGGCCGCGCAAGCCGAAATACGGTCGGCGCTGGCTGGGCGGCATGCTGCTGGGCATCATCCTGGCGGCCGGCGCTCTGGTGGGCCTTCGCTATTACGATCCCGATCTGCTCGATCCGGCCTACGCCCTGCTCCCCGAGGCGAAACAGCCCAAAGCCGAGCTGGACCTCAAGGCGGCCCAGGACGCTGTTAAGCGTTCCCGTGCCGACCTCGAGACCGCACAGACCGAGAAGAGCGAGTTGGACAAGACCCTCGAAGCGAAGACGGAAGAGAACAAGAAGCTAGGCGAGAAGGTTGCCAGCCTTGCCGCGAGCGAAAAGTCCTTAAGCGAGGTGCGCGATCTGCTTGCCAAAAAGATGATCATCGACGACAAGACCGACGTGAAGGAATTTGCCAAGGCGATCGGCCAAACGCTCGCTGTCAAGGAGGAAAAGGAGAAACTTCTGCACGACATCGAGAAAACCCTCGGCGACGCCAAGCAGTTGACCGGCAAGCTCGACGTGGCTGCTATCGGCAAGATCGTCAAGGACCTCGGCGACAAGCAGGCGACTTTGACCGCGGTCAACAAGTTGCTCGAAGGCGCCATGATCAAGGCCGCCGGCCCCAAGGGCGTCGAACAATTGTTGGCCGCCCAGAAAGATCTCGACAACAAGCTCATGGCGGTCAACAAAGTTCTGACCGACGAGAAAATCAAAGGCGAAGGCGCCGCCGGTCTCAAAGAGATCGTGACGCTGCGCCATCAGCTCCAAAAGGACCGCGATGAACTCGACAAGGCGGTCAAGGACGCCTACAAGGAACTTGCCGACGGTCAGTTCGCGCCGGCCAAGGGCGATCCGCGTCAGCAACTGCTGGCTGGAACCAAGGCAGCCCGGCAGCGCGCCGAATCGCCGCTCGCCATCCCTCTGACCCAGCTCGCCACGAAAATCGGCAGCCTGGGCCTGAATCCGGCCGCCAACACCAAGAGCACGTTCGAAGTTGCCGCCCTGATGGCGGAGGTCAACTTCTACCGTTTGCGTGAGCCGCTGATCCAGTCGCCGGTGCAGAAGCTGGACACCTACCTGACCCTGCACCAGCGGCGCGGCCGGGGCGACGCCAAGGAACAAGCGCTGGCGCTCAAGGATGCGGCGTGGGTGTTGTCGAAGGATGCCAAAGCGTCGGCCACGGCTCAAGCCAAGGCTCACGCCGTCCGGGGCCTCATTCTGCGCAACCAGGAAAAGTTCTCCGAAGCGAAAGAAGCTTTGCAAGCAGCCGTCGCCGCGCCGGTTCCAAATCCAGGCCCCTGGGCAGCGCGGGCCAAACTTGCTCTCGCCGAACTATCCGATCCGACCGCCTATTACCTCCCGTACATCGGCGAGCTGCGCAGCGCCGGCCTGGCCGATCTTGCGAAGCAGGAACTCGCAACGGCCCTCAAGGCGATGCCGAACGACGGCCGGCTGCTGGCACAGCGCGCTCTCTTCCGGCTGGAAGAAGCGCGCGGCACCGGGAAGTTTGCCGCCGATGCTCAAGCCGCCGTGCGTCAAGATGCGGATGCCGCGCTGAAGAACCCAAAGACCGCGGCCGACGGCACGTTTGTTCTCGGGCTTTTGGAAGAAGAGTTGGGCAACCTCGTAGAAGCCGAGCAGCTTTTCCGCCAGGCCCTCAAGACACATCAAGGTTCCGCGGATGAGGCGGCCCGTTTCCGTATCGCCCTGGCTCGTGTGCTGCAGCGCGATCGCGCCCCGGTGGCCGCTCCCTCGCCGGCGCCCAAGAAGAACGAAAAGAAAGCAGCCGACGCCACCGGCGCCGAAGAAGTCAGGCAGGCGTTCCCGCTGGCCCTGGCGCTGCTGATCGCGCAGGTTGGCGCCGACGAAGAGGACAATCCAGCCGCCGCCGCACGCTTGACGGAAAGCATCAAGCTCGCCAAGGAATTGATCGATTCGGCCAATCCGAAAATCAAGGGCCAAGGCCATATGCTCTTGGGCCAGGCGCTCGCCAAGCAAGGCAAGCGCACCGAAGGCGTCCGCGAATACGTGAGGGGCATGGAGATGCTCTTCCCCGGCATGGCCAGCAAGGAAATGGCCCAAATCCTCGAAGAGCACCCCGCCTTCCAGCAGCCCGACGCCACCAAGGCGCCCAGCGCTTACCTTGCCGAGGTCCATTTCGGCAAAGGGCTGCACCTGTATTGGTCACGCCAATACCCGGAAGCTGAATCCCAATTCGCGCAGGCGGCCGGCTTCTACAGTCAGGATGCCCGCTATCAGTATTTCCTCGGCTTGGCGCAGTACGCCCAGAAGACCAAAGTGAAACGCGACGCGGCGATCTTTTCTTTCGAGAAAGGCGCCAATCTGGAAGCCGCCAATCGTCCGCCGGCGCGGGAAATCAACACCAGCCTGGAACGTATTCAAGGCGACCTGCGCAAGCTGATCAACTCGTTCCGCACGAAAGCGATTGAACTGCGGAATTGAACGAATGAAATCGGGGCGCTGAGGCTGTTCACGCCGGTTCATGCGCCGGGGTCAGAGGAGGTTCGCTTCGCGCTTCATTGCGGTGGAATTGCCCCTACGGAGATTCGAACTCCGGTCTTAGCCTTGAGAGGGCTATGTCCTAGGCCACTAGACGATAGGGGCGTGGCACTTGCATCCTTTGTATGGCCTGGGCCGGTCGGCTGTCAAGCAAAAGGTGGGCACTTTTGGAACGCGTTACGCGGCTGCCGCGACACCACGGGAAGGAACTGTACTACAGTAGTGCGCAGCGCATCGTTTTGTCGCGTTTTTGTCGCGTTTTTCGTTTTGTTCCTTGAGAAGGAACTGTACTACAGTAGTGCGCAGCGCATCGTTTTGTCGCGTTTTTGTCGCGTTTTTCGTTTTGTTCCTTGAGAGTGCGGCGGCATGACACCGCTTTGGATGTCGGACGCGACGCTCAATCCAAAGCAGCGTCGTGTCGCCGCACTCCAAATGACGGTCAGAAGCGGAGTTCTAACCCACGCGGTCACCCAGTGTCGGCCGGCAGCTTGGCCGGGGGATTCGGTGCGTTCTTATTGGGCACGAGACTGGGCAAACGCGGCAAGACGGTGTTGGACTCCAACGGCTTGCGCAAATCGAACACCGCGTGGACCCGTGCGTTTAGCTCTTCGAGCCGCGCCGGATTCCAGCCCTTGGAATCCTGGATGAAATGGTCGAGGATTTGAAAGAGCTCGCTCCAGGCCTGGAAATAGGTGTGCGCCTGCTCCATCTCCTTGACCTTGGCGGAATTTTTCGGAGGCGCTTCCTTAACAAGCTCGTCCAGCAGGGGTCTTAGCTGCTGAGCGACTTCGGCACAAGCGGCGCGCGCTTTCTTGAGGAAAACCGGGTCACGCTCGAGCTTGGGCAAATTGCGATCGAAAAGTGGGACAATAACGCCGTTGTAATGCGCTAGAACTACCTTCTCCGCACGCTGGAACGCCGGCCCGAATTGCAACTCGCTGACCAAGGCAGCGCGCTCGCGGGCGTGGACCAGATACGCCAGCGCCACGGCCCCGAGAGGTATTAGGACGAAGCCCAGCCAACTGAGGAACCGCTGCCAGGCCTGGCCGAAGCGCTGGTAATGCAGCGGCACGGAGAGCAAGGCGCCGCCGAGCGCGCCGCCGAGGTGGCCTTCCCAGCTCACGTGCGGCATCAAGCTGACGCCAACGAGCAAAAGCAGGTTGATGCCAACTCTTGAGAGCATTTGTGACGTGACTTGTTGAGGCAGGCAGTCGCGATTGAGCCACAGCCAGGCGCCGATGGACGTCAGCAGGCCGGAAATCGATCCTGACGCGCCGAGGGCCTGGCGATCCATCACGACCACGGCGGCTCCGCCGGTAAAACCCGAGACAAGATAGAGTGCGAGAAAACGCTTCGAGCCCCAAGCTCCTTCGAGGAGCGGGCCGAGGATATACAGGCTGAGCATGTTCATCCCCAGATGGGCCAGACCGATGTGCATGAATTGATAACTGATCAACCGCCACCACTGTTGATGCACGATCACGTCCCCGGTGACGAGACTGCCGAGCGACTCGTAGACGGCGGAGAGTTCGTTGGTGGTTGTGCCCGAAAGGTAATGCTGCACGGGAATGCCGCGCATCCAGGCGATCGCCAGGCCGACCGCGAACATCGCCAGGTTCGCGAACAACAGCGTCATGGTGACGATCGGCGGGCCCGGTTGCAGCAAGGCGTTGCGTACCGTTTCGCCGCGCTGCCAGATGCGGTCGTCCAACATCGGTTGCTCGGGTTCGGGCGCGGCGGCGGGTATGCGCAACTCGATCGGCTGCTCCCGTGCGGCCCTGCCGGCGGGCGTCGGCGCATAGCCTTGGCCTTTGCCTTGCACCCAATCGACGATCTGCAGATAGCCGTTGAGACGGAGGCGATCGATGGCGGCATCGATGTCTTGGCGCGGCAGTCCGGAGGATGCCGCGAAATCAGCCGGGAAGAAGGGCGCCGGGGCCGCTTGGGCACAGGCTTGGAGAACGCGCGTGAGCAGGTCGTTTTCGGCCATGGAAGCCCCGGGATGGCGTGAATGTCATCATTATAGATAGAGATAGATGCTGCGCGGAGTTCCTTTCGCAGGCCATAAACGCCGCGCCGCTTTCCTGGTTTCTGCAGATTACCGCGGCGCCGCGCCTGACCCTTCGGCTTGATTTCGCCCGCGCCGCTGCCGTATAGTGGAGGTTCGGCGCCCGTTTCGTTGCCCGGCGCGGCAACACCGCGCCCTAGGGAGGATCGAGCATGGGCATGTCGCTTCGATGCCGTTGGTGCAGTCTCTTGCTGATGGCCGGCCTGGCGCTGCTGTTCGCCAGTCTGCCGGTCTGTTCACAATTCACCTTCAATGAGCGCGAAGTGAAGTCGATGAAGTCGGAACTCGACAAGGGCAACGTGTGGGCGTTCGACTTCCGTTTCAAGGACCCGCGGCTCATCAAAGCCAACGTGCCGGGCCGCGGCACGCGCATTTGCTGGTACATGTGGTACCAAATCATCAATCGCACCGGCGAGCCGCGCGATTTCATTCCGACCTTCGAATTGGTGACGCTGGACCATCCGGGCGTCTACATCGACGAACCGCTGCCGACCGTGGAAGAGGCGATCCGGCGCGTCGAGGATCCCGCCGGCATCCAGGACATTCGCAACACGGTGGTGATCAGCCTCAAGAAGATCCCGCCGTCCAAGGGCGCCGACGAAGCGTTTCCACGGGCGATCACCGGCGTGGCGATCTGGGACGGCTCGGCCGCGGACGCCAAAGGGGCCAAACCGAATGGCAAGGACCTGAGCGATTGCACGCGTTTCACCATTTTTGTGCGCGGGTTGTCCAACGGTTTCGTCGCCGTCGATCCGCCCGCCCCTGGTCTGCCGCCGATCACTCGCTATAAAACCTTGCAGTTGAACTTCGAGCGGCAAGGCGCCCGCTTCTCGGTGGACGCACGCGACATCAAGTTCAAGGCCCCCGCGGAGTGGATTTATCGCGCCACCAGCCGGCCGAAGTTGGAGACGAATGCCAAGGCGGCGGATAAGATGCCTTAGACCAGGAATCAGGAGTCAGAAGGCTCCGCTTGGTTCCTGATTCCTGACCCCTGATTCCTGAGGTTTCACCATGGCTCATAAGAAAGGTCAAGGCTCCAGCAAGAACGGGCGTGGATCGAACGCCAAGCGGCTGGGCGTGAAAGTTTACGGCGGACAGTCGATCCATGCGGGCGGCATCATCATCCGGCAGCGCGGCACGCAGTTCCATCCCGGCCGCTCGGTCGGCATGGGCAAGGACCACACGCTGTTTGCGCTCACCGACGGCATCGTTCAGTTCGGCACGCGGCGCGTCAACGTGGTGCCAGCGCCGGCAGCTGCGGCGAACTGACCGCATCAAAACACACCAACCCGGCCCAGGCGCCGGGTTTTTTCGTGCGCTCACGCGCGGCCTGTTTATGTTTAGCGCGGCCAGGATCGCTCGCAGGCGAATGATCCTGGCCGCGCTAAACGTAAACCAACAATTCCACCCTACGGCCTTGCGAAATAGGTGTCGTCGAGCTTTTCGTGGTAACGAAGCTCGGTGATCTCGAGGTCAACCGTCTTTTTGCCGTCGTTGTGGACTTCCATGCGCATCGGCGTTTGCACGCCCATCACTGCCTTGTAGTTGCTGTAGTATTTTTCCTGGTTGGCTTCGCCGCCCTGGCCGAAGGGGTCCTTGGCGCGGTATTCCGATTTCACCAGCATGTTGCTCTTCTTGTCGAACCACAGATTGACGTCGCGCTTGCCGGTCTTGGTGACGCGCACGCCGACGGCGTCTTTGTCCTTGATCTTCATATCGCCGAGCGGCGCCAACTTGTAATCCTTGCTGTCGAGATCGACCAGAGCGGTCACCTTTCCGCAGTAGATGGCCTCCTTCATTTCATCGATCAGCTCCTTGTCCTTGATTTCTTGGGCCATGCCCATGACGTTGATCCACAGGGCTTTGCCGTCGTAGCCTTGTTGGATCGTGAGGTTCATGTTGTTGATGTCGATGTTGATGACGTTTTTCATGCGGTCGGGGTAATTGTGAAAGACCTCGCCGTCGACCTTGATGGTCATGCCGTTGGCTTCGCCGGTGCCTTTGTACTTGACCTGGGTGCCGAGGTACTTATTGAGCGCTTCCTTGCCGCCGTGAGCTTTCATGGCTTCCTTGACGAGCGCCCGGCATTCTTCCTCTTGGGCGTGGGCGGACAATGACCAGCCGACCAAAGCCAGAGTCGCCAGAAACATGGAACCAGCGCGGTACATGACATTCTCTCCCATGGTTGAGACATGATGGAAATCCGACACGTTATTCTGCCCCGAGCGGACGCCATTTGAAAGAAAAATCGCTTTGTGGGTTAGAACTCCGCTTCTGACCGCGCATGGCTTGCATTCCATTCATCGACCACCTTTCGAAACGCCGCGATGTGAGCCGGCGTCGTCCCACAGCAGCCGCCGACCATGACAACGCCGGCTTCGAACAGCTCGGGCAGCCAGGCCGCCATCCTCTCGGGCGTTTTCGGATATACCCATTGGCCATCAATTTGTTTCGGCGTGCCGGCATTGGGGCGAACGAAGAGGGGGAGGTCGGCGACGGAGCGGTAGCGGCGGATGATCTCCAGGATTTCGTCCTTGCCGATGTCGCGCCCGCAGTTGACGCCGAGGGCCGCAACGTGAAAGTCAAATGCGATTCTTGCACATTCTTCGGGAGACAAGCCTTGGTATGGCGGCTGACGTTGGTGAGTGCGAAGTTGACCTCCTGCGAAATAACCAAATGCAAAGGACGCCAAACAAGGTAAGGCGCCGGCGATCCTTGTAAATGCCTCGATCAGCGAAGGCTCTGACAGGGTCTCAAGCAAGATGCCGTCAACCCCGCGGCAAACATCGACTACGTCAGCCACATGGTCCGGAGGCAGCGTTGGACCGATATCCAAAAGAACATAGGCCGATGCCGCGACAGTCTTGGCCAAACGAACTCCGGCCTCGTAGGTTTGGCACATCGGAGGGCCGAGAATTGGCAGAAACGTATTTGTCAGCAACACCTCCGCAGTGGCCCGGACATACGCGCGATGTACTTCGCGAACGAGTTTGCCGCCGCGCCATGCGTTTAGCCCGGCGGGTGCGTGAGTGCTCGCGCGCATCAACTCCGTCCCCATGGCGCCGTCCATGAGCAGCACGCGGCCGGAGCGGAGGGCTTTCAAAAAGTCGGACATGAGAGTATCATAAGGCCGTTCCCGGCAGCTCCAAGCGAGGAATCGTCATGGCCAAGATCGATTATCGCAACATTGAAAAAGTGCCAGGCGTTTGCGGCGGCCGCGCGGTCGTTGCGGGCACGCGCATTCGCGCCAGCTTGATCCTGGGCTGGCATCGGGACGGCATGACTGCTGAGGAAATCCTTCAGCATTATCCACATCTACGGAAATCCGATGTGCATGATGCATTAGCGTACGCTTTCGATCATCCCGACGAAATGGAAACCGATTTTGCCGACGATGACGAAGAGACCGTGATGAAGCAATTCCCCGGGGGCCGCCGAACGTGACAAAGCCTCCGTCATTTTTCACGGACGAAGACATGTTCGGCGACATGGCTCGACAGTTGCGCTTGTCAGGCGTGAACGCAGTCTCGACTCCTGAAGCAAATCGATTGAGAGAGACGGATGAATCACAACTCCAATGGGCGTGCGCGAGCGACCTCGTGATCGTGACCTTTAATATCAAGGATTTCGCGCGCCTCCACAACGACTGGATGAAAGCTGGACTACATCATGCCGGCATCGTCGTTTCGCGGCAACGGCCCATAGGGGATGTACTGCGACGACTCGCGAATCTGGCGCATTCACTCGATGCAGCGGCGATGATTGATCGATTGGAGTACCTTTCAAGCTGGTAAGGCCGCTTCCTTACGCCCCGTACTTCCCCAGCCGCCCCGCGTGGGCCAGCGCCAGCGTCATCAAATACTTCGCCTGAAACTGCCCCAAGCCGCCCTGCAGGCAATACGACTCGCCGAATTCAACAACGCCGTCGGGACGGCAGGTCCGCGCCACCAAGAGCGTCGGCACCGGGTGCCAGCTATGGCTCTTCATCAGGCTGGGCGTGCTGTGATCGCCGGTGACGATGAGCACGTCGGGGTTGTTCGAGCGGATCTTCGGAATCTCGGCGTCAAACTTTTCGATCATCTTCACCTTGGCGTCGAAGTCGCCGTCTTCGCCGGTGCTGTCGGTGTACTTGTAGTGCAGGAAGAAGAAGTCGTACTTGTCCCAGAACTTTTTCAGCGTCTCGACCTGCTCGCTGAGCGTCGCGCCGGCATCGACCACGTCCATGCCGACCAGCCGCGCCAGGCCCTTATACATCGGATAGACGGCGATGCAGGCCGCCTTCAGGCCGTAAACTTCCTGCATCGTGGCGATCTTCGGATAGCGCGCGAAGCCGCGCAGCGTCACCATGTTCGTCGGCGCGTCGTGCTTCAGAACACGGCCCGCCTCGACGACGAACTGATTGACGGCCTTGGCGGTGTGTTGCGACGTTTCATCTTCGCCGACGGCCAACAGCGGCGCGGCGCCGACTTGCTGCGGATCGGTGTCGTTGACTTTGTCGCCCAGGTTATCGCCGCGGAAGACGACGACGAAGCGATGCTCGCGCACCGGCTCGACGAAGACTTCGACGCCGGGGACCTTGATCGTCGCCAGCTTCTGGCACATAGCGATGCAACGGTCGGTAGACGGCCGGCCGGCGCGACGATCGGCGATCGATCCCTTGTCATCGAGCGTGCAGAAGTTGCCGCGCACGGCGACGTCGCGCGCCCCCACCGGGAAGTTGATGCCCAGCGCTTCGAGGATGCCGCGGCCGATCTTGTATTCGAGCGGATCGTAGCCGAACAGCCCGAGGTGGCCGGGGCCGCTGCCGGGAGTGATGCCGGGCAGCACGGGCGTGGACAGGCCGCAGACGCCTTCGCGGGTGGCGGCGTCGAGGTTGGGCGTGTTCGCCGTTTCCAACTCGGTATGCCCGCCCACTTCCTTGGGCAAGCCGCCCAGGCCGTCGGCGACCACAAGAACGATTCTCGTGGTATTCGGCTCCCGCAGATCGCGGATCAGGTCATGCAAGTTCATGGACGGAATTACCGGAACAGGGAAAATAAGGTAGATTAGTTTTGGTTGCCGCTTGCGGCTTAGCGAATCCTCGTTTTCTTCGCCAAGCCGCAAGCGGCGAACGGAAATATTCTATGCAATTACCCGACGAAGCCATCGCTTACCAATACCAGGGGTTGCTGGTGCCGCCGCTGGAGGAATGGACGCCGGCTGCGGAACTGCGCCAGCAACATTTCCTGCCGATCGCGAAGATCAAAGAGCTGTTGCCGCGGCTGATGCAAGTGCGCAGCCAGGTGGCGGCGGAGCGCGACCTGCGCCAGGCGCCGCCGGAGCTGGCCCCACTCGACGCCGGCTTCATCGACTTGCCGCAAAAGGCCCTCGACCAGCAGCGCAAGAACGGCGACCAAAGCCCGCTCAGCCAGGTGCTGCGCCTCGCCAAGGGCATGCAGGAAAATGCCGACCGCGTCGTGATCCTCGGCATCGGCGGCTCGTACCTCGGCGCCCGCGCCTTGTTCGACGCGCTCAAGCACACCTATCACAACGAGCTGGCGGCGAAAGACCGTCCCGGCGTGCCGCGCATCTACTTCGAAGGCAACAACGTCGATAACGATGCTCTGCACGACCTGTTCGAACTCTTGCAGCTCACCTGCGTCGATCCCGAAACGCGCGATGAGCGCTGGGGCGTCGTCGTCATCAGCAAATCGGGCGGCACCATCGAAACCGCCGCCGCCTATCGCGCCATCCGCCGCGAGATGGCCGAATACTACGGCTTGCATTCCTCGTTCCTGCGGCAACTCGTCATCCCCATCACCGGCGTCCGGGGCAAGCTGCGCGACCTGTGCGTCGCCGATGGCTTCAAGGACGAAGACATCCTGCCGATCCCCGACGACGTGGGCGGCCGGTTTTCCGTGTTCACGCCGGTCGGTTTGCTGCCGGCAGCGCTGATGGGGCTGGACGTGCGTGCTCTCTTGCTCGGCGCCGCCACGATGACGCGCCGCTTCCTGGACGAGCCGTTCGAGCGCAACCCCGTGCTGCAATTCGCCGCGGTCAATTACCTGATGGCGACGCAATGCGCCAAGCCGTTGCGCGTGCTGTCGATCTGGTCGAAGAAGCTCGAAGCGGTCGGCTGGTGGTACGATCAGCTCCTCGCGGAAAGCCTCGGCAAAACCGGCCAGGGCCCGACGCCGATTACCGTGGTCGGCACGCGCGATCTGCATTCGCGCGGCCAGCAGCAGCAAGACGGCACGCGCGAGAAGGTGATCAATAATCTGATCGTCAAAGCGGCGACGCACCCGCCGATCATGATCGGCATGGCGGACAACAACAAGGACGAGTTGAACCAGTACAACCGCCGAGGTCTGCCCGACCTGATGGCCGCCGCGGTCAAGGGAACGAATCAGGCCTATGCCGACGCGATCCGCCCGACCGCCGACCTGGTGATGCCGACGATCTCCGAGCACGCCCTGGGCCAGCTCCTGCAGATGCTAATGCTGGCGACCGTGGTCGAAGGGAGGCTGATGGGCATCAACCCTTACGGCCAGCCCGGCGTCGAGGCTTATAAGAAGAACATGCAGACGCTGCTCAAAGGATGAACCTTGGAGCCCGAAGCGCAAGCCAGCGACATCCTTCGCTTGCGCTTCGGGCTCACGATTATTCAATTGTCAATCGCGTTCTCCCCGCGGGCGCCTTTTCGCGAGCCACCTGGGCCCACGTGCACTCGGTTGCGGCGCTCGTTCTCATTTCATTCATTGGCATGGTTCACAAACGCACACAGGCATAGGTGCTTTTCGAGACGACAGGATTTCGACACAGTTGGCACGCACTCAACTTCCTATCCCCTTGATCCATCCAATGTTACATCGAAAAAAATGTCGGCATCACATGACAGGCAAGTGTAGTCCCCCCCCCAGCATTTACGCTGTCACCCAGAAATGACAAGAATTGAACCAGGCCCATTCATTTGCATTTAGCACACACCCAAAGTCTTGAATGAAATGGGGCAAGAATTCGCAACTGCTTGCACAGCATGGAATTGCGAAAAACGATTTCATTCAGCTCATTCAGCATTCACGCCGCGTCTGAATGAAACCGGTTTTGAGCGCAGCTGCTGACCCCGACCGCGAAGCTGCACCGTCGGCTGGGTTTCGCGTATGCCCCGGTTCTGCTAACCGGGGCTAAACAATTCTCGTCATCATGGTACGATGACACCATAATCGTTCCCCACGACCATGCAAAGGATCGAGCGCATGATCACCCTCAAACTCCCCGACGGCTCCACCAAACAAGTTGCGCCCGGCACAACTGCCCGGCAGGTGGCCGAGAGCATCGGCAAGCGGTTGGCGCAGGCCGCCATCGGCGCCAAGGTGGACGGCGTCATCGTCGATCTCGACAGCGAACTGCCGGAGGGCGAGCACACATTCCAAGTCCTGACCGACAAGGACAAAGACTCCCTCGACATGCTCCGGCACAGCAGCGCCCATGTCATGGCTCGCGCGGTCATGCGGCTCTTTCCCGGCACCCAGCTTGCCTTTGGGCCGACAGTTGAGAATGGCTTTTACTATGACATCGATGCGCCGACGCCGATCCGCGAAGAGGACTTTCCCAAAATCGAAGCGGAGATGAAGAAGATCGTCGAGAAGGCCGAGCCGTTCGAGCGCTTCGAGCGGCCCACCGCCGAGGCGCGCGCGCTGTGCGCCGATTTGAAGCAGACGCTGAAGGTCGAGCACATCGATGAGGAATTGAAGCAGTTTCCGTCGTTGAGTTTCTATCGGCAGGGCGAGTTCATCGATCTGTGCCGCGGGCCGCACATTCCGCATGCGGGCAAGATCGGCGCGTTCAAGATCCTCAACATCGCCGGCGCTTACTGGAAGAACGACGCCACCCGGCCGCAACTTCAGCGGCTCTATGCGACGGCGTTCTTCACGCAGAAGGAACTCGACGATTATTTGCACAAGCTCGAAGAAGCGAAGAAACGCGACCACCGCGTGCTCGGCAAGCAATTGAAGCTGTTCACCATCAGTCAAATGGTCGGCAGCGGCCTGATTCTGTGGATGCCGAAGGGGTCGATCGTCCGCGGCATTCTGGAAACGTTCATCAAGGACGAGCTGGTCAAGCGCGGCTATTCCCCGGTGTACACGCCGCACATCGGCCGGCTGGAGCTGTATCGGAAGAGCGGGCACTACCCGTACTACAGGGCTTCGCAGTTCGCGCCGATGTGGGCGAATCCTCACGCGCCCGACGTCAAGAGCCAATGGGAATTTCTCAGAAAGCTGATCGAAGCGAAGGTTCCCAATCCTCTTGAATTAGACAGAGAATTCGCAGATAAGGTAGTCCCGGAAATCGCGGAGTTCCCTGTCGCGAAATATCAACAGGCGGCAACTGTACAAGAGAGACATGGAATCCTCGACCAGTGGCTTGCGTCGCAAGAGCAATACCTGCTCAAACCGATGAATTGCCCGCACCACATTCACATTTACAAGGCCGAGCAGCGCAGCTATCGCGATTTGCCGGTGCGGCTGGCGGAGTTCGGCACCGTCTACCGCTACGAGCAGACGGGTGAGTTGAACGGCATGACGCGGGTGCGCGGCTTCACGCAGGACGACGCGCACCTGTTCATCACGGCGGAGCAGGTCGAGGCGGAGATGCGCTCCAACATCGAATTGGTGCTGTTCATCTTCAAAACGCTGGGGCTGACCGATTACCGCGTGCGCCTGGGTTTCCGCGATCCGAGCAGCACCAAGTATGTCGGCGACCCGGAAGATTGGGATCGCGCCCAGCAATCGCTTGAAGCGGTCGTCAAGAACGTCGGCATGAACTACACCGTGGAAATCGGCGAGGCGGCGTTCTACGGTCCGAAGATCGATTTCGTCGTCAAGGATTGCATTGGCCGCGAATGGCAGCTCGGCACCGTGCAGCTCGATTACAATTTGCCCAAGCGCTTCGATCTGGAATACATCGGGGCCGACAACACGGCGCATCGGCCGATCATGATCCATCGCGCACCGTTCGGGTCGATGGAGCGGTTCATGGGCATTTTGATCGAGCATTTTGCCGGGGCGTTTCCGACGTGGCTGGCGCCGGAGCAAGTGCGCGTTTTGACGGTGAGCGAGAAGTTTTCGGACTACGCCAAGAAAGTTGAGGCCGAGTTGCAAGCGCAGGGCTTCCGCGTCACGGGTGATTGGCGGCCGGAGAAGATCGGCTTCAAGATTCGCGAGGCCCAGCTGGACAAGGTGCCGTACATGCTGGTGATCGGCGAAAAGGAGCAGACCGCGGGCGCGGTCGCGGTGCGTTGCCGGAGCGAAGGCGATTTGGGGGCGGCGCCGATGGCGGAGTTTGTGGCGCGGTTGGAGCGCGAGGTGCGCGAACGGCGGCTGCCGGCGGCAAAGGACAGCGCATGATGGCGCGATGATTTCGGTCTTTCGCCGTTGGCATTGAAGGTTACAATAGATAATGCAATGAAAGGAACCGACCCCATGCGCGCATCGAACACACGTCAACATGGAGCCATGCGGCACTGGGTGATGATCCGCCCGGACCCCGCAGGCCGGTTTACTGCAAATGTCGCGGGACTTCCGGAAGTTTGCGCGACCGCCGCCACGCGCGAAGAAGCGCTGGATCGCGTGCATGACATTCTTCGGAATTTGCTGGCGTCCGGACAATTGGTATCGATCGAAGTGCAGCCCCCGCAGCCGATTCTTGCTTGGATTGGAAAAATCGACACGAATGATCCGGAGGAACTAGCCTATCTGGCGGAGTTGGCACGCGACCGGCAGGAAGATCTCGACAACACCCTCCGGGAGCTTGACCAGGAATGCTCCAGTTCCTCCTCGACACCGACCACCTGACGTTGTTGGAGCATAAACATCCGGTTGTCATGCGGCACATCGCACAACAGGGCCAAGGAGTCGTCGGTTTTGCCGCGGTGACTGTCGAAGAGTCTCTGCGCAGTCGATTGACGGCGATCGCCCAAGCGCGCGACGGCGCCTCACGCATCGACCGCTATGCTTTGCTCCTGGAGACGCTGCGGCGATTTCAGCATTATGCGATCGCTCCGTTTGATCAGACAGCCGAAAACCACTATCAACAAATTCGCGCCCTGCGTTTGCGCGTTGGCGCGCGGGACCAGAAAATCGCGGCAATTGCCTTGGCGAACACCGTCATACTCGTCACGCGCAATCGGTCGGACTTTGGGCAGATTCCGGGGCTGGTCCTGGAGGATTGGTCGAAGTGACTTTGGCGCGGAGAGCGCATCAAGACGAACATCCGGCCTCACCGATCGCAACGGTTGTGCGGCCGAAAAAACCGAAAAACTATCAGAATGCCATTTGCATCGACAGCGGCTCTTCGTTTAAGATAAAGGTTCAGGGTTCTGCCGGTTGTGCCGCGCTGCTGAGATCCCATCGGTCCGCGCGTTCGCGCCGGTCTTCGACTAGGAATAGTGTGCCAGTTTCTCCCCAGGGAGTCTTCGCCATGGCAGTGACAAGCGCCGGCTTCAAGCAGCAATGCCCCACCTGCGAAACCATGGTCCTGATCAAGGACATGCGCCAGGTCGGCAAGAAGATGGAATGCCCTAAATGCAAAGACCGCTTCGTGGTCGAGGAGCCGGCCGAGGAAGCCGAAGAGGCTGAAGGCAAGGCCAAGGGCAACGGCAAAGCGGCGCCTGCGGGCAAGCCGAAGAAGCGCTTCCGCGAAGACGACGTGGACGATGACGACGACGGCGCGGAAGGCGCGCCCAAGGGCAACGGCAAATATCGCGACAAGGAAGAGGACGATGGCGCTCCTGCGAAAAAGAAGTCCGCCGGCGGCTCCAAGAAGACGCTGCCGTTCATCCTGGCCGGCGTGGGCCTGGTCGTGCTGGTCGTGGCGGCGGTGCTCATCATCATCATGTTCCGCTCTCCACCCACGCCGCCGGCGTCCGTCACTCCGAATCCCAATGCGGGCAACATCAAGCCCGACGACAAGAAGGATCCACCCAAGGTCGCCGATCAGGGCAACCCCGGCGCCAAGGGTCTGGCAATGGCCGGCGCGGAATTGACGAATCTGCTGCCCAACGAAACCGAGCATGTCCTCTACGTCAACTTCAAGGAATTGCTCGACGGCAGCAATCCGTACCGCGATTTGATCTTCGGCGCCGGCGTTTTCCAAGACGACGATTTGCGACGCAAGCTCGGCTTCGCGCTGTCGGCGCTCGACACGCTGATTCGCGCCGATCGTTACAGCGTCGGCGGCTGGACCTATAGCGTTTTGCACTTCACCGAGAGCGTTGACCAAAAAGCGGTGACGGCGGCCTTCGGGCTGCAGCCGGCGGCGCCCATCAACAACCAGGCCTACTTCAAAGCCACCAAGGTCAACCCGTGGTTCGAAGAGTTGTCGCAATTGTCGCTGGGCGTTTCAAGCAGCCAGCGCGCGCTGGCGCCGAAGAAGACGCGCCCGCTGTCGGTGCGTTTCCATAATCCGCAAACGCTGATCGTCGGCGACGAAACGCCGATCGTGGCGCTGCTCAAGGCCAACAGCCAGTTCAAGCTGCTGACCGATTTGAGCCCGCCGGCGGCGAACGACCCGAATCCGGGCATGCCCACGATGCCGGGCGGGATGCAGCCGGGCATGATGCAGCCGGGCGGCATGCAACCAGGTGGGATGCCGCCGGGCGGTTCGCCGATGGAACCTCCGGGGAAGCTGCCGGGCCGCGGCGCGTCGCTGGGTGGACCTGGGGAAATGAACTTCGGCAGTCAAGACGACCATGGCATTTTCGGCGAGCCGCAATTCGCCCAAGTGGCGCCGACGATCATTGCGCCGCCGCTCAATATGCAGCAGCCGGGCGGGCAAGGGCCGATGGGTCCCGGAGGGCTAGGAGGGCCGGGACCGATGGGCGGCATGCCGGGGATGCCGGGAATGCCCGGCATGAATCAGCCGGCCACGCCGCAGAATACGCTGGTCCGCAATGAAGCGTGGCTGACCATCGACCCCGCGCTCAAGGCCATCCTCGACCGCCTGCAATACAAAATCGGCGATTCCAAGGATCGGATGATGTTCGCCTCGGCGACCGACATGGCCGGGGCCCGCCTCGACACCAGCAAGATGCCCGAATTCAAGAATCGCATCCTGTGGCACCCGCGGCAGCTTTGGGACATCACCTTGCTGCTGGAAGAGCGCAAGCCGCGCATCAAGGCACTGGGCACGGGCCTGGTGCAGCGCGAGGCCCGCGTCTTCCAATACCGCACCGAGATCATTTGCGTACAAGAGGCCGATGCGAAGAACCTGCGCAAGGAGCTGGTGGAAAAATCGGCGCCGCAAATCGCGCGTTCGCTCGCGCGGCTTCTGGACCACGCGCTCGACATCCCGAAGGGCGAAACGCCGCCTGCCGAGACTCAACCGGGCGACATCCTCGGCGGATTCAACCCGATGGGCGTGCCTCAGGGGGCCGCGCCGCTGGGTGGTTTCCCGCCGGGCATGAAGCCGATGGCCGGCGGAGGCCCGCCGATGGGCATGAATGCATTTCCGATGGGCGTCCCCTTGGGCCAGGGCGGTTTGCCCGGCGGCTTCCCCGGCGGCTTCAATCCGGATGGCGCGCCGGAGCAAAAGGAAGAAGTGGCGAAGTCGTCGAAATTGACCTTCAATGTGCGCGGCGCCAGCATCGACATGAAGCTCGATTTGGTGTTCGACCAACAAGGCTACGCGCGGTTCAATAATCTGCTGGGACTGCTCGCCATCAGTCTGAAGTCGCAAGTGGACTTGGCCGGCGGCGCCTATTCGCGGCACGACCTGGCGCTGGCGCTGAGGATTCTCGGAGAAAAGGGCTTGACCGAGCGCCGCGTTCTTCCGGGTCATTATCCGCCCGCCGCCCTCAAACGCGACGGCGGCACGCGACTCGAACAGCAACCGTCCCAGCGCATGAGTTGGCTCACCGGCCTCTTGCCGCATTTGGGGCACGACGCCCTGTACCAGAAGCTCGAATTCGGCGCTTCGTGGCAAGACCCGACCAACCAGCTGGCGGCCCAGACCATCGTGCCGCAATTCCTCGACCCGCAATACCCCGATCACGCGCGCTATGCAACCCAATCCGATATCGGCGTCGAAATGGCCGCCACCCATGTCGTCGGCATCGCCGGCGTCGGACTGGACGCCGCCGACTACCCGCTCAATGACCCGGCCTATTCCGCCAAGCGCGGCGCCTTCGGTTACGACGGCTCGGCAGCCCTTGCCGACATCGCCAAGGGTCGCGGTCTGTCCAACACCGCCGTCGCCATCCAGATTCCGCACGACGGCCTTACCGGCGTGTCCCCGTGGATCGCCGGCGGCGGCGCCACCGTCCGCGGCGTGCCGGAGAAAAACTCGATCGCCCCCTTCGTGCTCTCCACCGATCGCAACGGCAAGCCCATCCAATACAAGGGCAAGCGCGGCACGGAGGTCATCATGGCCGACGGCTCGGTGCGCTTCGTCAGCGCCAACGTGTCGGACGCCGTCTTCCAGGCGATGTGCACGGTCAACGGCCCGACGCCTCCGAATTTCGACCTGAACAAGAACCCGGACACGCCGCTGGTGCCCAAGCAAGAAGTGAAGATCGAGGATCGGACGCCCGTGGCGGTCGTGCCGAATCCGGCGAAGCCCGCCGTATCGCTGAAGCCAAGCGCCATCACGGATCCGCAAGCCTATCATGATGCGGTCACCGTACTGCTTGCCGATCTCCAGGTGATCAGCCTGAAGCTCCTGCCCACTGTCATGGCAAGTCAAAATGGGGCCCAGGCCGAGACCGCATACAAACAATTGGTGAATGCCGCGCAGCCCAAACTGCAGGCGGCGCGAAACCTCAGTGCACCGACAAGCAAGGAAGGCAAGGCGTACCACATTGCTGTCATGCAAGTGTTTGACAATTTGGAACAGATGATCCAGTCGGACCTCAAGCAACTCGTGGACCTGTTGCGTAATCCGCCTGCCGACATTCAAGTCCGTGCGGCTAAGATTCTCGGAGAGATGCAGAAACGCGAGCAAGCGAATCAAAATGCAATAGCCGCGCAACTGGCATATGTTCAATGGCTGCTATCCGGCGCAGCGTCGCAATCCGGGTTGACCGGCGAAGCAAAGGCATTTGACGATGCGGCCAACAAAGCACGCAATGAGGTCACGGTGCTCAGCCTGAAGCTTGGGAAGGAAATGCAATCCAAAGACCTGGCCAAATTGGAAGCCGTGTATCGGGAAATTGCGCCGCTCGCCTTGGCCATCCTGAAGGCAGCGCGCCAAGTAAAGGCGCCGCCCGGCAAGGAAGGCCAAGATTACCACACGGCATTCGCGCAGTTTCTGGACCAACAAGAACGTTCAATTCAGGAAGACCTGAAAAAGCTGATTGACGGCTTGAAGAGCCCATCGCCCGCTCTGCTTGAATTGGCGTTGCAAGCACAACTGCAAGAGTTGCAAGCGGTCAGTCGATTGCAGGCTGCCCGACAAGCCTTCATAAGCACCCAGACGGCGGCGAAGAACTGATCCTAAAAGTCCATCAGCCGGCGCGATTCGCAACCCAGGGGCTCGCCGGAGCCCCTATTCTTTTGGTGCATTTCCTCCTCGCCCGTGAGGACAAGACCGATGCGCAACCTTGGCCACATTTTCGCCCTCGGTATCTGGCTTTGCGCCGCCGGGTCGGCCCATGCCCATTTCCTCTTCGTCCGCATCCTGCCGCCCGCGGAAGGCGGCCGCTTTGCCGAAGTCTATTTCAGCGATGTCGCCGACGCCGGCGATCCGCGCTTCATCGACAAGATCGCGGCGACGCGCCTATGGCTGCAAAACAAGCCGGGCAGCTTCGAGCCGCTCCAGGTCCACAAGACGTCGGACCGGCTGCGCGCGGCGGTCCCCGGTTTCGGCAGCTTCGCGGTCGTCGGCGAATGCACGTACGGCGTCCTCGGCCGCGCCAAGCAGCCGGCGTTTCTGCTGCGCCATTATCCCAAGGCGGTGGCCGGCAAGCCCGACGCCATCGCGGCCCTGTTGCCCAAGGCGGAGATTCCGTTCGAAATCGCAGTGCGGCCCGACGCCAAGGGCCTGGAGCTGATCGCGCTGCGCCAGGGCAAACCGATTCCCAATGCCAAGTTCACCGCCGTGGCCGCGAATCTGAAAAGCACCGACTTCAGCGCCGACGCCCAGGGCACGGCGCGCTGGCAGCCGCCCAGCGCCGGCGTCTATGCCGTCTACACCAGTCAAACGCTGAAGGAAGCCGGCGTCTACCAGGGCGCCAAGTACGACGAAATCCGCGAGTTCACGACGCTCGCTTTCACCTGGCCGCTCGAGCGCGACGGCGCCGACGCGGCAGCCGTCAAGCTGTTTCAAGAAGCGACGGCGGCGCGCGCCTCGTGGAAGAGCTTCCCCGGCTCCCGCGCCGCGGTGAGCGCCCGTGTCGATGGCCGCACTTGGAAGGGCACCGCGACACTCACCGCCAAGGGCGCCGTCGAGCTGGCGATGGACGACGACGTGGTCACGCCCTGGGTGCAGGAGCAACTCGAATCGATGGTGCTGCATCGCCTCTACCGCGCGCCGACGAAAACGCCGGTGCTGCGCTTCGCGGACGACGATCAGGATCATCCGCTGGGCCGATTGTTGACGTTCGAGGGCGGCCAGTTCGCGTCGAGCTATCGCGTCAAGGACAAGCAAATCATGGTGGTGAATCGCCAGCTCGCCAGAGGCAACATGACCATCACGTTGCTCGACAATGACAAGAACGCCGACGGTTTGTTCTTGCCGCGCTCGTACACCGTGCAATACTGGGACGCCGCCACAGGACAGTTGCAGCGGACGGAGGCGATACAGAATCGCTGGACGCGCGTCGGCGCGTGGGATTTGCCGATGCAGCTCACCACGATCACTTCCTCGGCCAGCGGCCAAAGCGTCAAGACGATGAATCTGGTCAAGCACCAGTTGCTACAGCAGCAATGACAGCCGACCGCCGTGCCCAAAAGGTGTCTCGGCATTTCCACCGACGGAACAGGTCGAGAAGGCTTCGACTTCACACCCATTTATCGCGTGAAAGGCGGCGGTCAGGACTACGCTTCCGGCAAATGGCCACGGTTTTTTACTTGACAGGCCCGACCGCGCGGCCTGTCGTCAGAGTTGTTCCGCGAATTGTGGCGTCAAGTCCCACGAGATCGCAAATAATCGCCCGCGTCAAATCAAGCCCAGGACGAACAGCCCGGTGCTGGCTCTCTTTTGCTGAGGCTATAGTGAATGTCCCCTTTCCGTTTCTTTTTCTTGCCTGGATCGCCAGCTTCGGTTGTAATCAATCCGCGTCCAATTGAATCCTGCGAAGACTCCCGAAGTCGCGGCGACTTCGGGAGTCTTCGACCGTGGCGATAGCGGCATCCGTTGGTCCACTATGTTCACCACTTTCCGGACTTGTGCGCGTTCACCTTTCAGCGTCGGCGCCATCTGTCTGCTGCTGCTGGCGGCGCTGATCGTCGGCAGCGTCTTTGTTTTTTCCAACTGGCTCGCCCATCCGCCGCCTGTTGAGAAAAAGCCGACGACGCTCGGTGACGAACCGCGCAAACCGCTCGATACCAGTGGGATTGCTTCGATCATGTCGGTTCTGAAGTGGTCGCCGGACGCGACGCTGGACGATCTTGGCAACCTTTGGCGCGACGCGGGCCACCGGAACATCAAGGCCTTGGACAAGATGCTGCTGGGCGCCCCGTCGGCCCACGATCAATTCAGGCTGCTGCTGGCCAAGGCGGTGCTCTACAACTACGAGGGCGATCCGCAACGCGCTTATGACGTGCTGCAGCAACTGCGGCACCTCACCGGCGCCAACACGGTGCTCGCCCGGGAATGGCGCGCCACCGTTATTTTCTACCAAGGTCTGAGCGGCCTGCGGCTGGGTGAGAATGAGAATTGCGTCATGTGCCGCGGCGAAAGTTCCTGCATCCTGCCCATCGCTCAGGAAGCGATTCATGCGAATCCCAAAGGTTCGCGGCTGGCGATCGCGCATTTCACCGAGTATCTTCAGCAATTCCCCGAAGACCTCGAAGTTCGCTGGCTGCTCAATATCGCCCACATGACGTTGGGCGAACATCCCCACAAAGTCGATGCCCGCTACTTCATCGCGCTTGATCATTATTACCGGTCTGAGTTCGACATCGGCCGGTTCCGCGAAATCGGCGACCAAGTGGGCGTCCATCGCCTCAACTGGGCCGGCGGCGCGATCATGGAGGATTTCGACAACGACGGCCTCTTGGACATCGTGGTCACCTCGTCCGATCCAGCCCAGGCCATGGCCTATTTCCGCAACAAGGGCGACGGCACCTTCGAGGACCGAACCGAGGCCGCGGGGCTGGCCAAGCAATTCGGCGGCCTGAATTGCGTCCAGACCGATTACAACAACGACGGCACCATGGACATCTTCATCCCCCGCGGCGGCTGGTGGGCTTACCCGATGCGGCCGACGCTCTTGAAGAACAATGGCGACGGCACCTTTACCGACGTCACCCGCGAAGCCGGCCTGCTCGACCCGACCAATTCCGCCAGCGCGCAGTGGGCCGACTTCGACAACGACGGTTTTCTCGACCTGTTCATTGGCAACGAGACCGGCGCCAACCGGCTCTACCGCAACAAGGGCGACGGCACGTTCGAGGAAGTCGCGGCCAAAGCCGGCGTCCAAGGCACGGGCAAAATGTGCAAGGGCTGCGCCTGGATCGACTTCGACAACGACGGTTACCCGGACCTGTTCCTCAATTACTGGGAAGGCACCGCCCAATTGTTTCGCAACAATCGCAACGGGACGTTCACCGACTGCACTCGCCCCATGGGCATCAACGGACCGCAGAAGGGCTTCTCGTGCTGGGCCTGGGACTTCGACAACGACGGCTTTCTCGATATCTTCGCGACCAGCTTCGACCGCACGCTCGAAGACGTCGTCAAGGGCTTGCTGGCGCTGCCGCACGCTCGACATCCCAACAAGCTTTATCGCAACCTGGGCGGCAAGGGCTTTCAAGATGTGACCCGGGAAGCCGGCCTGGATGGGTGCTTTGCGCCGATGGGCAGCAACTTCGGCGACTTCGACAACGACGGTTTTCTCGACATGTATCTGGGCACCGGCGAGCCAATTCTGTCCATGCTCGTCCCCAACCGCTTGTTCAAAAACGTGGGCGGCAAACGATTCGCCGAGATCACGGCTGCAACGGGCACCGGCCATCTCCAGAAGGGCCACGGCGTCGCTTGCGGCGATTGGGATCGCGACGGCAACGTCGACATTTTCATCCAGACCGGCGGCACCGTCCCCGGCGACAGATACCACAACCTCCTCTTTCAAAATCCCGGCCAGGGCAACCATTGGCTGACGGTCAAATTGATCGGCAAGAAAACCAATCGTCCGGCGATCGGCGCCCGGATCAAGGCAGTCACGGCCGGCGCCACGCCTTTCACGGTGCATCGGCATGTCAGCTCCGGCAGCAGCTTCGGCGCCAATCCGCTCCAGCAGACCATCGGTCTGGCCAAGGCCGACCGCGTAGCGCGCCTGGAGATTTATTGGCCGACCAGCGGCACGACCCAAATTTTCCACGATATCCCCGCGGACCAGGCCATCGAGATCACCGAATTCGCGGCCGATTACCGGCAGCTCGACTGGACACCGATTCGGGCGCCGAAGTAGGGCGGCGCCGGTGACATTTCTGGGGGGTCTCCATTAAACGGCACGGAGTGACAACATGATCGGACGAATCGCGTTGACGCTGAGTGCATTCGTGGTGCTAAGTTTGACCGCGCCGCCGCAAGAAGCCGTCGGAACGCGCTTGACCGGGGAAATTCTCGACAGCGCTTCGGGCAAGCCGCTGCCGGCGCGCATTTACATTCAGGGCGCGAATAGTGCCTGGCATTTCCCGCGCTCGCAAGCGGCGGACGGTTCGGCAGTCACTTACAAAAAGCAAAGGCCCGACAATCCGCGCTGCGTCGAAATGCATACTTCGCTCTCGGCGCATCCCTTCACGCTCGACTTGCCGGCCGGAAAGTACACGATCACCGTGGAGCGCGGGCATGAATATTTGCCCGCAACGCAGAACATCACGCTGAGCGGCAAACCCCAACACATCACGCTGAAGCTGCGGCGCTGGATCGATATGGCGACGCATGGCTGGTACTCCGGCGAGACGCACGTGCACCGGTCGCTGGAGGAACTGCCGAATCTGCTGTTGGCCGAGGACCTGAACGTGGCGTTTCCGCTGGTCTACTGGGTAACGGAAGCGTTCGCCCCGCCCAAGTCGAGCGCCCGCAGCGCGCAGCAAGATCCGCCGGCCGAGCTGATCAAGGTCGATCCCACCCACGTCATTTATCCGCGCAACACCGAGTACGAGATTTTCACGGTCAACAAGAAGCCGCACACGCTCGGAGCGTTGTTTGTCATTCGGCACAAACGCGTTTTCGACAAGGGCGTGCCGCCGTTGCAGTTGATTGCCGATCAGGCCCGGGAGGACGGCGCGCTGCTCGACCTCGATAAGCCGAACTGGCCGTGGTCGATGATCCTGGTGGCGCTGCTCAAGGTCGATCTGTACGAGCTGGCGAACAATCACATGTGGCGGACCGAGTTCGGCTTTCCCGGCTTCGGCGAGCCGCCGCCTGCCTACATGAAGATCGAGCGCGACGCCAAGGGCCTGACCGAGCGCGGCTGGATCGACTTCAACTTCCAGAACTACTACGCGCTGCTCAATTGCGGCTTCAAGATGCGTCCCACGGCCGGCACCGCCTCGGGCGTCCATCCGGTGCCGCTGGGCTTCGGGCGGGTGTATGTGCATCAGCCCAAGGGCTTCGCCTTCGACAGCTGGCTTGCGGGCCTGGACCAGGGCCGGAGCTTCGTGACCACGGGGCCGATGCTGCTGGCGGAGGTGAACGGCCAGAAGCCCGGGACCGCGCTCGAGGCAGCGCCGCAGCTGAAGGTGCGCGGCGCCGCTCATAGCGCTGCGCCGCTGGAGCGCATCGAGATTGTCGTCAACGGCGCCGTGCGCAAAACGCTGCAACCCGCGAATCGCAAGACTGAGCGCGGCGGCTACGAAAGTGCGATCGAGGCGGACGTGGCGATTGCCGGCTCGGCCTGGATCGCGGTCCGGTGCTGGGAAACACGGCCCGGCGGCCGCTTCCGCTACGCTCACACGGCGCCTTGGCACCTGGAAACACCGCTACAAACGCTACAGCCGCGCCGCGCCGAGATCGATTTCCTGATTGGGCGGGTCCAAAGCCAACTGGCGCGTAGCCGGGAAGTGCTGCCGGCCGCGGCCCTGGCCGAATATGAACGAGCGCTGCGCATTTATGAGCAAATAGGTAAGGAAGTTAAGGACTGACGACTGTCGGGAAACCGGCGATTTTTCCATTTTGCCCTTGCGAGGCCCGGTGGTTCGGGTAAATTGGGAATCTGCAAAATCTAACGGCCTACCCAGCCGGACTCACTACCCAGCCGGTTAAAAACGACGAGCGTGTCCCGCGATTGTGGACGGGCCCATGAACTGGTTGATAGCGAAACCTCGGCTGCGCCTTGCTGGCGGCAAGGAAAGCGACGCTGCGCCATTCGCATCTCCCTTGGCTTGGCCGACCCAATCCCCTGGCACCCATTAGCTTCCCCGACCATGCGGCTGCTGCAAACAGCGCTGCATTGGCGCGACGATACCGTTGGGAAAAGTGCATGCGCTTTGCGGCTTGCATTAGTCCCAAGTGCATGTGAGAATTCAGGTTCTGTATTGCTTCATTGGCTTCTTTAGGGTCCTAGCTCATGATCAAGTCTGCTGCCAAACGATGGTTGAACATGTTCCGCCGCACCAAGACGTCGACCTATCAGCGCCGCCCGCAGCGCCGCATGTTCTTGGAAGAATTGGAAAAGCGCGAAACACCGGCCACCTACATCTGGAGCGGCGCCGGGGTCGACAATCTGTGGATGACGGCGGGCAACTGGCTGGGCGGCGCTCGCCCCACCGGCGCCGGCGACGACCTGGTTTTCCCCCCCGGCGCGGGCCAGTTGACCAACAACAACAACTTTGACCCCGCCGCGGCGGCCTTCAACTCGATCACCATTTCCGGCGACGGCTTCAACCTGCAGGGCAACGCCCTGACCTTGGGAAGCATCAGCGGCGGCAGCGGTTTCATCAATGTCAACGGCATCGCTCTCAACGACACCGTCAACTTCGCCGGCATCACCATGGGCGGGGCCGCCGGCGCCAAGCAGTTCTTCACCGTCAACAGCAATCAATCGGTCTTGACCATCAACAGCCCGATCACCGGCGTCACCGGCGTCGAGCTGAGCAAGGACGGCAACGGCAAGCTGGTCCTGACCGCCAACAACATCAATTTCAACGGACCGGTCTCCGTGACGGAAGGCGCTCTCAACATCCGGCACCGGTTCGCGCTGGGCGACACCGCCAGCGCCACGACGGTGCTGTACGATTCGAACACGGGGAAATTCGGGCAGCTGCAAGTGGAGAACGTCGTCGGGACGATCGCCGAGCGGTTGACGTTGAACGGCTTCGGCCCACTGAACGACGGCGCTTTGCTGAATGTTTCGGGCAACAACACCTGGACCGGCCAAGTGACACTCGACAGCAACACCACGTTCGGCGCCGCCAATCCGCCGATCACCCCCTTTCTGGATACGCTGGTGATTCAAGGCGTCATCACCGACCAGGGCGCCGGCCACAGCGTCATCAAGGAAGGCCCCGGCCGCATCACGTTCGATCCGATCAACGCCCCCGGCACGCCCGGTCCGCTCACCGGCAACTCGTATCGCGGTCAAACGATTATTAACGACGGCATTCTTAACATTCGCCACTCGATGGCTCTGGGCAACGATACCGTCCCGAACGACAATCCAGCCAACGGCCTGCTCAACGACACGGTCGTGTACAGTTTCTTCAACCGCAGCGGCACGTTGCAGCTGGAACGGGCCTTCAACCCCAATCGCATCGACCCTAACGCCACCGCCACCGGCTTTACCGTCTCGTTCGAGCTCTTGACGCTCAACGGTCCCGGCGTGGACGGCGTCCACGTGCTTCCGAAGCAGCACCTGTTCGGCCCCGCCCAGCCCGGCTACAACGCGGGCGATACCGTGCTGGGGGCGTTGCATAACCTCACCGGCAACAACACCTGGGCCCAAGATATCTCGCTGTGGAGCGATGACACGTCGATGCTGTACGATCCGATTATGTGGGAATGGCCCACGGTCGGCATCGGCGCCGAGCCGGGCGTGAATAACCAGCTGACGATCACCGGTCACATCGACGATCTGAACATCAACGGCAATCTCGTCAACTCGACCACCGTCTACTCACTCATCAAGACACGTCCGGGCCGAGTGGTCATCGTCAACGGCGTCGCCGCTCCCGTCGTCCCCGGCCAGGCCTATCGTGGGCGGACCGAGATCTTGCAAGGCTTTTTGAACATCCGCGACTCCCAGGCGCTGGGCACAAACGGCAACGTCCAAAATGAGACCATTGTTTTCCCGGAAGGCACGTTGGAGCTCGAGGCCGACAACATCAACGATTCGGTGCAACCTGTCCCGAACGCCCCGGACGGCACCCCACACCTGCCCACGGACATCATCATCGGCGACGAGCGCTTGAGCCTGATGGGCACGGGCGCCGGCGGCAATGGCGCTCTCCGTAATATCCGCGGCACCAACGAAGAGAGGGGTCCGCTTCCCATCCTGACAGCGCTTCGTCGCGGTGAAACTCTGGTTCAGCCGGTGCAAACGCCCACGATCCGGAACCCATTCGTGCCCACGTGGTGGACGGTGACCTTCTACGACACTGGCGCTTCCGTCGGCGTGGAACCCGATCGAGCGCCGTTCGCCCAGTTTGACCTCAGCCAGCTCACGGTCAGCGACGTCGTTTCCGGCGGCAGCCTGACCAAGGTCGGCGCCGGCGAGCTTGTGCTGACCGACGTCGCCAACACCATGACCCAGACGTTGATCGTGCAGGGTTGGATCACGGCACGCAACAACCGCTCGCTGGGCGGCGGCCAATTCCCCGACACGCTGGCGACCCCCGCTTTCGTGAACGAAGGCGCCTCCTTGCACCTCAAGCAGACGCGCATCGGCGGCAACCCGATCAACCTAGTCGCCCGGCTCTTCATCTCCGGCCAAGGCATCTCGCACCGCTACCCGGAAATCAACAACCGAGGCGCCCTGCTGAACCTCAGCAACAACAACGTCGTCAGCAGCATTGTCAACCTGGTGGGCACGACCAACTTCCCGATGATCGGCATCGGCGCCGACATCGCCAACAGCCCATTCGTGCCGGCCGACCAGACTGTCACCCAGAGCACGCTGACCTTGACGAACCTGATGCAAGAGGCCCCGCCGAGCGCCAACCTGGCCATCACCGGAGGTTCTAACACCCAGACTCCTTCCGGCGTCAACAAGCTCGGCCGTAAGCGCGTCAACCTCCAGGGCATGGGCACCTTCTCCGGCGACAACCAGATCAGCGAAGGCGTGCTGCGCCTGCAAAGCGACACCGCCCTGGGCCTCTTGGCTGGCTCGACCCTGCTCGTCACGGGAGCGGCCCTGGAGTTGCGGGGTTACGACACCACCGACAACACTTTCAACGGCGGTCTGCCCGGCGGCATCCAGATCTTCGAGAACCTGACCCTGTCGGGCCTGGGCAACGACACCGCCGACGACCCGACCCACAACTTCACGACCCCGACCAGAGTGGACACGCTGACGAGTGTTGACAACGACAACATGTGGCGCGCGCCGATCGTGCTGTCGTCCGCTGTCGCCATCGACGCCAGGACCGATGCGCGGCTGTCGTTGTGGAAGCCGATTTCGGGCGGCGGCGGCATCACCAAGAACGGCTTGGGCAAGCTCATCCTGGGCGGCGTCAACACGTATAACGGGGTCACCAACATCACCCGCGGCACGGTGAACCTGCAAAGCTCGTCGGCCCTGGGCTCGCCCGCCGGCGGTACCGTGGTAGCCAACGACGCCCAGATCGAGCTGCAGGGCGACATCACCATCGCCGGCGAGAGTCTCACCATCCAGGGCAACGGCCCCAATGCAGCGCCCAACATCCCGCTGCGCTGGTTCGGCGAAGGTCCTGGGCCGATTATTGGCGGCCAAACCATCGGCAACGAGAACGTCACGGGCCGCGTGACCGGCATGGCCGTCGATCCGCGCGATCCCAACGTGATCTATCTCTCCGCGGCCGACGGCGGCGCCTGGCGAACCAAGAACGGCGGCGCCACCTGGCAGCCACTGATCGACAACATCGACGGCACGCCCATCGGCTTCGACACCAACCGAGTGATGTTCACTGGTTCGATCGCGGTGGCGCCGAATTCGCGCACGATCTATGTGGCGCTCGGCGAGGCCAACAATGGCGCCGATACGTATTATGGCCGCGGCATCCTGCGGTCCCTTGACTACGGCCGAACCTGGACGCGGATGCAGCCGCCTGTCAACTTGTTCGATCGCCGCACGGTTTCCAGGATCTATGTCGATCCGATTGACACGCCAGCCCAGGACTTCCTTAACTTCTATGTGGGCGTGGCCGATCTGGGAGTGAACGGCCTGCGCACGCCGGCGAACAACGGCGTCTGGCAGTATCTCGGCGCCACGGACACCTGGCGCAACCTCATTTTGAACGTATCCGCCGCCCGTGCCGCCAACAGTCCGCCCGCGGGCCCCGGCCCGGATGACGATCTGAACGTCCTCTTCAGCGCGGCGGATCAGATCAGCGATGTACTTATCTTCGACGACACCAATCCGTTCGCTGCTCCGGGAAATCGCTTCGTCGTCGCCGCCATCGGCGCGCCGCAGGGGGCCGCGCGCATCAACACAAACCTGACCGGCAACACTACCGTAAGCGGCATCAACTCCGCGTATGTTTCTTTGAACGACGGCGCTTCCTGGAATCGCAATAGTTTTGCCGTCAGCGACGGCGCCAACGCTCACAACGGCGTGATCAAGCTCGCGGGCACCCACATTCCGAATAGCCCTTTCACCTGGACCGACGACGTCTACACCATTTACGCCGCGGTAACCTGGCCCACAGCCAACCCGGCCCAGCCTCTGCCGGCGTCCCAGTTCCGCGAAATCTGGAAGACGACCATTGCCTGGAATGGCGGCTGGGTCGTGGCCGGGTGGGCGCTCACGAGCGCTCAACCGTTCAATTACATGGGCACCCAGGGTCTTTTCAACACGACGATCGCCGTGCATCCAGCCGACGCCAATTACGTGTTCGTCGGCGGCGCCGGCATGCCTGGAGTCGGGGTCCCCGACTCGCTAGGCCCCTTCGTGAGCGTCGACGGCGGCGCCGGTTGGTCGTTCATCGCCAACACCGCGAACCCGCTCCGCGAGCCCCATGTGGGTTATCATACCTCTGCTTGGGAAGGAAATCTGCCGTCGTCTCAAGGTCAGGCCGCGCCCGTGGCGACCGTGCGCATGGTAACCGGCACCGATGGCGGCGCCTGGCGCCTGGATAGCCGTCTTCCCGGGGCGATTTCATGGACGAACCTCAACAGCAACAACGCTTTCCCCAACAGCACAAGCTTCCTGAGCACAAGCCAGTTCATCGGCGTGGATGTGCACCCGACCAACCCATTCTTCGCGGTCGGCGGCGCTCAGGACAACGGCACGGCGTGGTACAACGACAATCCCGGCTGGCGCGCGGTCGATACCGGCGACGGCGGCGTGGTGCAGATCAACAACAAGAACCCCCAGGTCGTCTTCCACGGCCAAAACGGCGCCCTGCGCCGCTCCACGACCGGCCCCCTCGGACCCTGGTCGACAATCCTCTCCCCCGGCGGCGCTGTCCCGTTCGTGCTCGATCGCGTCAATCCCTCACGCCTGCTCGTCGGCGCCTTCAACCAGCTGCGCGAGTCCGGGAATTCCGACACCACGGCCCTCTTCAACAGCATCGGCGCTGCCCAAGCCGGCACGATCACGGGCATCGCTGTTTCCGATCGGCAGGGACCGTTCAAGGACGACCTCGACTTCCCGGTGGTGGACCGCGGCGCCGACAGCTATGATTCCGACACGATTTACCTCACGGTGTTGACCAATAATCCTCTGCCTGGGGACTTCGACGTCCGCGTCTCGAAGAATCACGGCACCGCTTTCTTCACACGCAACGCCGGCCTGACCAGGAACAACCTGTCGGACATCGCCGTCGATCCGCGCAGCCGCGACACCGCTTATGTGACGCGCAGCGTTTTCGGCGGCGGCCATGTCTTCCGCACCACCAACTCGGGCCAGGCCAGCCCGCCCGCCCTCGCGGCCCAATGGATCGACATCTCCTTCAACCTGCCCGATGTGCCCGCCTGGTCGGTTGCCGTCAATCCGCGCAGCGGCGACGTCTACGTCGGCACCGACATCGGCGTCTACGTGTTGCCCAACGGCACCATCACCTGGAACCGGCTCAGCGATAGCCTTCCCGCCGTCCAGGTCAAGGAACTGGTTTACAACTCTTACACCAACATGCTCTCGGCCGGCACCTACGGCCGGGGCTTGTACCAGGTCTGGCTCGACGATTCCGCGGCCGACAGCGGCGCTGTGCGTGTCGTCACCGGGTCGTCAGTCTGGACCGGCAATGTTACGATCACCGGCGCCGGCGCGTCGCTTGATCTGCGCGCGGAAATCGGGGCCCAGCTGGAAATCAGCGGCGTGATCGCCGACGATGCCACCGGCGCCCACAACATCAACAAGGTCGGACCGGGCAAGTTGATCTTCTCCGGCCCCAACACCTACGCGGGCCTGACCGACGTGATTGCCGGCGTGCTCAACGTCCGCAACGAGAGCGCTCTGGGCAGCGCGGCCGCCAAGACCACCGTGCGTGCGGGCGCCGCCCTGGAACTCCAGGCCGACCTGGCCCTGGAAACCGTGGAAGTCTTCGGCAACGGCGTCAACATCAACGGCCACAACACCGGCGCCATGCGCAACGTGAGCAACAACAACACCTTTACCGGCAACCTGGTGCTCATGGAGAACTCGACAGTCGGCGTCGATTCGGGCAGCCAGCTCACCATCGGCACGAAGTCCGGGTTGGTCGGCAGCGGCATCATCACGGAAGATCTCACCGGACCGCCGGTCGGGGCGCCTCGGCAGCTGGCCAAGGAGTTGACCGGCACGCTGGTGCTGAACAACGCCAATACCTACACCGGCTTGACCGATATCATTCAAGGGGCCATCCGCGTCGAGAACGCGACGGCGCTTGGTCCAACCACGTCGGCCGGGACGCAGGTCCGCAACGGCGCTCAGCTGCAGGTCAACAAGGATGTCAACGGCGCCAACATTACGATAGCGGCCGAGCATCTCGATCTGTCGGGCACCGGCATCTTCGGAACCGGCGCCGTCCTGGCGTACGGCGGCGCCAACACCTGGCAGGGCACCGTCAGTTTGCGGTCCATGCAAGGCGTCGCCGCGCCGCCCCCCGCGACGCCGCCGGACCATATCGCGTTCGGCGCCAACAACAATGCTTCGCTTGCTTTTGACGCCACGATCGATCAGGTCGCCGGCCCAGCGCCGGCGCCGCCGCTCCCGTACGGCGTCGACAAGGTCGGATTGGGCCGGATTATCTTCCGGGCGAACAACACCTACGGCGGCGTCACCACGATCTATCAAGGCGCGCTCAACATCCAGAACGCCAACGCGCTGGGCACCATCGCCAACGGCACCATCGTGCAGACCGGCGCCGCGCTCGAACTGCAGGGCCTCGTCAGCCCCGGCGGCATCAACCCCTTCGCCAACGAGCCGCTCACGCTCAACGGCACCGGCATCGCCAACACCGGCGCCCTGCGCAATGTCCAAGGCGACAACCGTTGGCAAGGTCCGATCACGCTGCAATCCACCAGCGCCATCGGCGCCGACGCCGGCACCAACCTGACCGTCAGCAGCACCATCAGCGATCCCAATGCCACAGGCCCGGCCGGCGGCGCTCTCCACAAGGTCGGTCAAGGCAAGGTCATTTTCACCACCAGCCACACCTATCGCGGCCAAACCTTGATCGACGAAGGTGTGCTCGATATCCTCAACCCGCAAGCCCTGGGCGTCGCCAACGAGGTGCAAACCGTCACCGTCGCCGGCATTGCCGGCACGTTCACGATCACCTTCAACGGCGACACCACCAACTCGATGCCGTTCAACGAAACGGCCGCCAATGTCCAAACGCAACTGAACATCCTGCCGTCGATCCTGAATGCGGGCGGCTCGGTGACCGTGAGCTTGGCCGGCGGCGTCTATACGATCACGTTCATTGGCGGCACGCTGGCCGGCGTCGATCAGCCGCAAGTGACGGCGCTGGGCGTCCTGGGCGCGACGGCGACGGTCGCGACCGTGACCGACGGCGCTGCCGGCACCACCGTGGCCAACGGCGCCACCTTGCAATTGGATACCCTCTCCGGCCCCGTCACCGCGGAGCGCTTGACCATCAACGGCCTCGGCTTTGGCGGCACCGGCGCCTTGCAGAACAACGTCGGCGTCAACACCTGGGCGCGGCAAATCATGCTCGGCAGCGACGCCTCGGTCGGCGCCGCCAACGGTAATGCGGCTTATCCGCCCAGCGGCTTCCCCGCTGTGGCCGACGAGTTGTTCATCAATGCGCCCATCGTCGATGCCGGCGCCGCGGTCAGTTTCGGCGTCACCAAGGTCGGCCCAGGCGTGGTTTCCTTCTTCGGCGCCGACGACAACACTTACGATGGCCTCACCACCGTCAGCCAGGGCGTGCTGGTCCTGCAAAAGAATCCGGGCGTCGTCCCCTTCAGCGGCGCTCTGAAAATCGGCAACGACGCGCCCACGGGCGTCGATTTCTCCGCGGTCGCGTCGGTATTCACGAGTGAATCAATTCCCGACAGCTTCAACAACAACTTCGCCAGCGCCGTCACGGTGAATCCCGATGGTTTGCTCGATTTGTACACGGTTCTTGCGACCGAGACGATCGACGACCTCACCGTCAACGGCGGCCATGTCGAGGTCGGCGGCGGCTTCCTGAGCGCGCGTGTCCTTACCGATAACGACGGCGACGTCGACGTCGCCAGCGGCACGCTGTTCGTCAACACTACGCTCGACATCCAAAACGGCCGCGTGACGCTCACCGGCTCCGGCAAAGCGTTCGTGACCGGTTTGCAAATGGCCGGCGGCACGATCGATTTGGCCGCGGTCGGCACGCAACTGATCCTCCGCAGCAACGTGGTCGCTACGTCGAGCGCTTTGCCGCAAACCGCCCGCATCACGGGCATCGGCACGGTGGACCTGAATGCCGCGAATCGCACCTTCACGGTGAACGATAATCCGGCCGCCCCGAATACCGTAGACCTGCGCATCGATCCCGCCATCATCGGTGCCGGCAGCCGCCTCTTCAAAGCCGGCGACGGCGTGATGGCGATTGAATCCGACGCCAACACGTATTCGGGCGGCACTCAGATCGACGCGGGCATCCTGCAGGTCGACGGCACCATCGCCAACGTAATGCTCAACGGCGGCACGCTCGACGGCAGCGACGCCGTCGGCGCCGGCACCGTCGGCGTCGTCACCGCCGACCCGAACCGCGGCGGCGTGGTCGCGCCCGGCGACAGCCCCGGCACCCTGCATTCCACCGGCGGCGTCACCTGGAACCCCAACGTCACCTTCTTCGTCGAATTGAACGACCCCTCGAACCCCGGCGTGACCTACGACGTGTTCGCTGTCGCCGGCGCCATCGACCTGGGACTGGCCCACCTCGACGGCGATCTCGGCAGTGCGGTGGCCGTCAACGACTCGTTCACGATCATCACCGCCGACACCGTCGTCGGCGAGTTCGCCCAGGGGCTGTTCGCGTTCATCGACGGCAAGAAATTCGACGTGGTCTACAACCGAGTTCCCTTCGGCCCCGACAGCGTTGTCATCACGCGCATCAAGAACTCCGCGACGGTCAGCACGGTGTCGTCCGTCAATCCGTCGGTCTTTGGCCAGGACGTGACCGTCACCGCGACCGTAACGCCCGAGGCGAACGCCAGCCTGATTCCGGGATCTTCCGTCACGTTCACGCTGACGGGCCCCACCATCCCCGTGGGCACGCCGATTCTGTTTTCGCGGGTGCTCGTGGGCGGCCAGGCCTCTTACAATCCGTTCGCGGCTTCGAATTTCGTTTTGGACGTGGCCCCGTTCGGGAGCGAGTATCATCTGACGGTCACCTTCCCGGCTTCGCCTGATTTCTTACAGGCCCAGGATCTGTTCTTACAGCAGGTGAACAAGGCCAACACCCAGATCCAGGTGAGTTCGTCGTTCAATCCGGCGCAGCTCGGCGATCCGGTTACCCTGACCGCCGACGTCGATATTCTGGCGCCCGGCGCCGGCATCAGCGGCACCGGCCTCGACGAGGTGATCACCGGCACGGTCACGTTCTTCATCGATGGCGCCCCGCAGCCGGCCGTCAGCGTCAACGCCGCCGGCGTGGCGAGCATCAGTCCCGCCAGCCTGAGCGTGGGTCAGCATTTGATCCGCGCTGCGTACTCCGGCGACACCCATTTCAACTCCGCCAACACCACCGGCGACCTCACGCAGCAAATCAACAAGGCGGACACGACGACGACCGTGAGCAGCTCGCTCAATCCGTCCGATCCCAATCAGAATGTGATCTTCACGGTCTCGGTGACTTCCGGCGCGGGCATCCCGACCGGCACCGTGGTCATTTTTGACGGCGCCGCCACCTTCGGCAGCCAACTGCTCGTGAACGGCGGCGCTACCTTCGCCATCGACACCCTGCCGCCGGGCAGCCATGCGATCAATGTGAACTACATCGGCAGCACGGATTTCAACGGCAGCAGCGCCGGCATGATTCAGGTCGTCCGGGGCTTCACGAGCATCGCGGTCAGCGGCGCTCCGAATCCGAGTACCGCGAATCAGCAAGTGACCTTCACGGTCACCGTGACGCCGACGGCGCCGACCACGCCCACGCCGACGGGCAATGTCGAGTTCTACGACGGCGCCATCATCCCGAGCAACCTCGTCGGCGCCAGCGCACTTGCGAGCGGCACGACAACTTTCGATATCTCGTCCTTGTCCTTCGGCGTCCACACGATCAACGTCAAGTATGTGGGCGACGGCAATTACCTTCCCAATACGAACAGCACCAGCCAGAACGTCAAGGGCGACACGACCGTCAATGTGACCGCCAATCCGAGCGGCTCTTCGACGATTGGGCAGCTGGTGACCTTTACGGCAACGGTAACCCCCACGGCTCCCGCCAGCGGCATCCCGGCAGGCGATGTCCGATTCCTCGACGGCGCGACTTTGCTCGGCATACGCACGCTTGCAAGCGGCAGCGCCAGTTTCGACGTCAGCAGCCTGGCGATCGGCATGCACACCCTCAACGTCCAGTACCTCGGCAATGGCAGCTACAACGCCGGCAATGGCCTTGTCGCGCACGCGGTCAAGGGCAATACGACGACCGGAGTCGTCTCGTCGCTCAATCCATCGACGTTCGGCCAGGTCATTACCTTCACGGCCACGGTCAGCCCGGTGTCGCCGGCCACGCAGACGCCGACCGGAACCGTCAATTTCCTCGACGGCGCCGCGCTGATCGCCGCCAACGTTGGGCTTGATGTCAATGGCATCGCGACCTTCGCCACGGGCAGCTTGACCGCCGGCACGCACGTGATCACGGCCAGCTACAACGGCGCGCCGCTCTCCAACGTCAGCTCCGCCACGGTGACGCCGAATCAGGTGGTCAACATTGCCCACACCAGCACCGCGCTGGCGTCGGTATCCGCGAACCCGACGTTCTTCGGACAGGCCATCAATTTCACGGCCACCGTCGTGACGATGGCGCCGGGCGTCGGCACGCCGGTCGGCTCCGTCGATTTCTTCGACGGCGTGCTGCTCATCGGCGACGATATTGCGCTGGACGCGAGCGGCGTGGCGGCCTTCGCGTACACCAACCTGACGGTCGGCACGCACCCGAACATCACCGCCCATTTCAACGGCACCAACGACTTCGACGTCAGCACGTCGAACTCGATCAGCCGCACGGTCAACAAGGCATCCACCGGCACGGCGCTGACCAGCGTGCCCGACCTGTCGTCGGTCTACGGGCAAACCGCGTTCACTGCCACCGTGACGCCGACTGCTCCCGGCGGCGGCACCCCGGCCGGCAACGTGACCTTCACCATCACCCAGCTTCCCGCGGGCACGCCGCAGTCCATCACGGCGAATCTGGTCGGCGGCGCCGTCACCATCATGCCGGCGCTCAGCCCAGGCAACTACACCGTCCGGGCCCGCTACAACGGCAACGGCAGCTATTTCTTCAGCGATTCCAACATCATCAATTCGCACACCGTCAGCAAGGCCAGCACCAACACCGGCGTGGCCACGACCAACGCCAACGCCGTCTTTGGCGCGGCCACCATTACCGCTGCAGTCACCGTCCAGGCGCCAGGGGCCGGCATCCCCACCGGTCAGGTCATCTTCCACGTTCTTGGCGGGCCGTCGGCCGGCAACTACCCGGCCAATGTGAACACCAGCGGCATCGCAACCTTGCCGGTGAACCTCAGCGTGGGCGCCTACACCATCAGCGCCGACTACCAGGGCGACGCCAATTTCAACATCAGCAACGGCGCCCTCGCCGGCAACCAGATCATCACGCCCGTCAACACGACGGTCGCGGTCAGCTCGAATGCCAACCCATCCGTGTTCGGTCAGGCCGTGACGTTCAGCGGCACGATCACCCGCCAGGTCGCAGGCAACGGCGCTGCCGACGGCACGGCCAATCTGGTCATCGACGGCGCGACCGTCCAAAGCAACGTTCTCGTCAACAACGGGTTGGCGACCTTCTTCCCGATCTCCAACCTCAGCGTGGCGGGCAGCCCGCATACCGTCCGCGTGGACTACATCGGCAGTCTCAATTTCAACGGCAATACCAACACTCTGGCGGGCGGCCAAACCGTCAATAAGGACGACGCCAATGTCAGCCTGACGGCGAATCCGACCGCCAACCTCGGCGACCCGGTCGCCTTCAACGCCAGCGTGACCGCAGCCGCGCCCGGCAGCGGCAGCCCCAGCGGCACCGCCGACCTGTTGATCGACGGCGCCCCGGTAGCCGGCAATCAAGACCTGCCCATCGTCGGCGGCCTGGTGACCTTCAACGTGAATAGCGCCGCCATCCTGAATCAGGGCGACCACAGCGTCGTCGTCCACTACGATGGCGACGGCAACTTCCTGGCCGGCAACAGCAACATCACGATTCAGAGCGTCAGGGGCGCGGTCAGCGTCGGCGTGGCCTCCGATCTCAATCCGTCGATCTACGGCGACCTGGTCACCTTGACCGCGACCGTCGGCGGCGTCCCCGCCACCGTCGGCACGCCGGGCGGCACCGTCGATTTCATCATCGACGGCGTCAACCTGGCCAACAACGTCGCGCTGAGCGGCGGCCAGGCCACGTTCCAGATCGCCTCGATCAACGTCGCCGGCAGCCCGCACTCCGTCTCCGTCCATTACGACGGTGACACCTTCTTCTTCACCGGCGACAGCGGCCTGGCAGGCGGTCAAACCGTCAACAAGGCCAACTCGGTCGTCAACGTCGCGGCCAACCCCAGCACGTCGGTCTTCGGCCAGCCGGTGACGATCACCGCCACGGTCAGCCGGCAAACGGCCGGCTTCGGCACGCCGGACAACACCGTCGATTTCTTCGTCGACGGCATCAATGTGGGCAACAACGTGCTGCTCAACGCCGCCGGCCAGGCCAGCATTCAAATCGCCTCGATCGCCGTCACCGGCAGCCCGCACACGGTCACCGTGCATTACGACGGCAGCAGCAACTTCAACGCCAGCGACGGCGCCCTGGCCGGCGGACAGACCGTCAACCAGACGGCCACGACCTCGACGGTCGCTTCGGCGCTCAATCCGTCGGTCTTCCAGCAGAACGTCACCTTCACCGCCCAGGTCACGGCCCAGGCGCCCAGCGTCGCTACTCCCAACGGCACGGTCGATTTCATCATCGACGCCGGCGCCATGGTGGTGAACAACGTCGCGCTCGACGCCGCCGGTCTCGCCACGTTCAGCACAACCGCCCTCGCCATTGGCAGCCACACCGTGCAAGTGCACTACGACGGCAACAGCAACTTCATGGCCGGAGTCGGCAATCTCAACCCGAATCAGATCGTGAACCCCAACCCGGTTGCCTTTGCGGTCATTCCCGGCAGCGTGAAATCGGGCACGCCGTTCACGATCGTCGTCCACTATCGCAACGCAGCCGGCACCGGACCCGATCCGAGCTTCATCGGCCCGGTGACCCTCGCGCTCGCCAGCGGTCCCGCCGGCGGCGCGTTCATCGGCCAGACGTCCGTCAACGCGTCCGGCGGCGTCGCCACGTTTAGCGGCGTCATCCTCAAGGCCGGCGCCTATACCTTCGCCGCCAGCGCCAATGGCTTGCCCGTGGTCGTCTCCGCGGTTCTGAACGTGACGGCCAGTTCGCTGGCCGTGGCCATTTCGCCCGCCAAGCTCTTTTCCGGCAAAAACTTTACCATCTCGGTCACTGCACTGGATGCGACGGGCGGCGTGGCGTCCAATTACAACGGTGCTTTCACCATCACCGTGGTGAAAAAACCTTCGCGGGCCAAGATCACCGGTCCGGCGACGGCACTCTTCGCGGGCGGCTTCGGCCAAATCACGCGCCAAGTCAGCGTCGGAGGCATCTACACCTTCCGCATCAACGGACCCAACGGACTGACCGCGACATTCCAGCTCAGCATTCGCGCTCGACGCAAGAGCTAGCGAGTTCGGCGCCTCCCCGTTCGGCCAGCCCACGGCGCACCTCCTTCCGCCCTTGCGAAGGGGGGGAAGGGGGTGGGCGCCGTGGGCTGTCGTGTCTTCGGGCGTGCTTCAAAAGGCGGCCCATACGGGTGACGCTGTGTGTATATTCGATGCAAGCGCAATGCAACCCATAAACCCGTTGACCCCATATGGCTTGCGTCCGACGAATCCTGGTCATGATGGTGCCGCGACTGTAACCATCGTCTGAACCGCGGTGGGACGGGTTTCCTAACCCGTCCGGCCAGGACGGGTTAGGAAACCCGTCCCACGATGTTGAGGGCGTGGTTCAAAACCGGGTAACAAACATGTGTGTGTGGAGTATCGTGGCATTGTGGTATAGTCGCGAAATTGGCAGCCATAACCGTTTTCCACGTCAGCAGTTACGCTACGGACGCGACAATGCACGAGGGGGCCAAATGGCCCAGTCGATTGCACTGTCGCTTGGCGCTGCCAACTGCACGTTTTTGAACCATGCCGGTTATAATGGTGCCGCGACTGTAACCATCGTCTGAACCACGGTGGGACGGGTTACCTAACCCGTCCGGCCAGGACGGGTTAGGAAACCCGTCCCACGATGTTGAGGACATGGTTCAAGAATAGTCACTCGCATAGGTGATATTCGAGACGACAGCATTCCGACACAGTTGGCACGCACTCAACTTCCTATCCCCTTGAGTCATCAAATGTTACATCAAAAAAAATGCCGGCATCACCTGACAGAATGGTGTAGTCCCTGCAGCGTTTGCACTGTCACCCAGAAATGACAAGAATTGAACCATGCCATGTTGAGAAATGTCGCCCGACGCTCAAGGGATAAGCAAATCACGCATCGGCTCTGGGCATCCAACCTGGACGCCGCAATAGGCCCACGTCATTACCCGTGATTGAGATTGAGTTTACGACCCGCCGTTTTTGTCCAAAACAAATTGGCACTCCAATTGCATTGGGTTGGATGAACAATCGTCTTTCGCGGTTGCATTTCGGCCTCGCTCCCCCCGGCCGACTCTCTCCGTGCGAACTGCCGGCCCGCGCTGTGCGGCGCCCACGGGGAAGGTGCGTCCACTGGCGAGGCTTGCGCGACGATGAACTCCAAAAAGACCGTCGTAGTCATCGGCAACGGCATGGTGGGCCACCGATTCTGCGAGCGGCTCGTCGAGTTCGACGTCCGCCGTGAATATCAGATTGTCACGTTCTGCGAAGAACCCCGTCCTGCCTACGATCGCGTCAACCTGACCAAATACTTCAGCCATCGCGATGCCGATCAGTTAATGCTGGCCAAGATCGATTGGTACCGAGACCACGGCATCGAGTTGCATATCGGCGACAAGGCAACGACGATCGATCGGGAAAAGAAGCTGGTCCGCTCCGCACAAAGGCGCGCGATCGGCTACGACACGCTGATTCTGGCGACCGGGTCGGCGCCGTTCGTACCGCCGGTGCCGGGCATCGACAAAATGGGCGTGTTCGTTTATCGCACCATCGAAGACCTAATCCAGATCATTGACTACGGCGCTCACTCGAAGCGAGCGGCAGTGGTCGGCGGCGGGCTGTTGGGGCTGGAGGCGGCCAAGGCATCGTACGATCTTGGCCTGGAAACTCACGTCGTCGAAGTCGCGTCGCGCCTGATGCCGCGCCAAGTGGACGACGCCGGCTCCAAGTCGCTCGTGAGCAAGATCGAAGCGCTCGGTGTCCGCGTGCATCTCAATAAGAACACCAAGGAAGTGCTCGGCAACGGCAAGGTCGCCGGCATGGCGTTCGCGGACGGCCAGCAGCTCGCCGTGGACATGGTCATCGTCTCGGCCGGCATCAAGCCGCGCGACGAACTGGCCCGAAGCTGCGGCTTGAACGTCGGCCAGCGCGGCGGCGTCGTCGTCGATGAAATGCTGCGCACCTCCGATCCCAACATCCTCGCCATCGGTGAAGTGGCGCTTTACGGCGGCATGATCTACGGGTTGGTCGCCCCCGGCTACGAGATGGCGGAGATTGCCGCCGCCAATGTCACCGGCCAGACGCGCGAATTTCGCGGCGCCGACATGTCCACGAAGCTCAAGCTGATGGGCGTGGACGTAGCCAGCTTCGGCAACGCCTTTGCGGACGAAAAACAGTCCAAGGCGATTGTCTACGAAGACCCGTTCAAGGGCGCGTACAAGAAGCTCGTGTTCAACCTCGACGGCACCAAGCTGCTGGGCGGCATTCTAGTAGGCGACGCCAGCGAATACGGCCAGCTTTCGATGCTCGCCAAGAGCTCCGAGCCGCTGCCGATGCCGCCGAGCGAGTTGCTGCTGGGCAAGAGCGACGGTTCCAAGTCGAGCGCCGGCGGCATGGTGGCCGGCATCGCCAACGACACGCAAGTTTGCTCGTGCAACAACGTCAGCAAGGGCCAGATCTGCAGCGCGATCAAGGACAAAAACCTGACTTCGGTCGAAGAGATCAAGCTATGCACCAAGGCCGGCACCGGCTGCGGAGGTTGTCTGCCGCTGGTCACCGACCTGTTCAAAGCGCAAATCAAGGCGTCCGGCAAGCAAGTGTCAAACGCCCTTTGCGAGCATTTCGCCTGTTCGCGCCAGGAGCTGTTCGAGATCGTCAAGATCAAGCGCATCCAGTCTTTCGACGAGCTGATTCGTGCCCATGGCCGCGGTCAGGGCTGTGAGATTTGCAAGCCGGCCGTCGCGTCGATCCTCGCTAGTTTGTGGAACGAAAGCGTCGTCGAGCGGACCACGATTCAGGACACCAACGACCGGTTCCTCGCCAATCTGCAGCGCGGCGGCACCTATTCGGTGGTGCCGCGCGTCCCCGGCGGCGAGATCACGCCGGAGAAGCTTATCGTTCTGGGCCAGGTGGCCAAGAAGTACGGCCTGTATTCGAAGATCACCGGCGCGCAGCGCGTGGACCTGTTCGGCGCCCCGGTGCACCAGCTGCCGGACATTTGGGAGGAGCTGGTCCAGGCGGGCTTCGAGAGCGGCCATGCGTATGCCAAGGCGCTGCGCACGGTCAAGAGCTGCGTCGGCACCACCTGGTGCCGTTACGGTGTGCAGGATTCCGTCGGCATGGCGATCCGCGTCGAGAACCGCTACAAGGGCCTACGCGCGCCGCACAAGATCAAGGCCGCCGTCTCCGGCTGCATCCGCGAGTGCGCCGAGGCCCAGGGTAAGGATTTCGGCCTGATCGCCACCGAAAAGGGCTACAACCTGTACGTGTGCGGCAACGGCGGCGCCAAGCCACGCCACGCCGACCTGCTCGCCGCCGACCTCGACGAAGCCACCGCGCTCAAGTACATCGATCGCTTCCTCATGTACTACACGCAGACCGCAGACCGCTTGACGCGCACTGCCGTGTGGCTCGAAAAGATGGACGGCGGCATCGAGCGGCTGCGGCAAATCATCATCGACGACTGCCTGGGTATCTGCGCCGAGCTGGAACGGATGATGGAATTCGTCGTGGACACCTACAAGTGCGAATGGGCCGAGGTCGTCAACGATCCCGAAAAACGCCGGCTCTTCAAGCAGTTCGTCAACACCGACGAGACCGAGCCGACGATCGAGTTCGTCAAGGCGCGCGCGCAACACCATCCGGCGGACTGGACGACGCATTTCGTGCCGGAAGGCGAGCTAACCATCCGCAGCGACCGCTTCAGCAAGCCGACCAAGGTCCCCGCGCCGCGCGATCCCGACCTGGACAAGAAGCGGCGCTGGATGCCGGTGGGCAAGGTCTGGGACTTCCCGGCTGACGGCGGCGCGGCAATCAAGTACGGCCAGACGCAAATCGCGGTGTTCAACTTCGCCAGCCGCGGTCCGAAAAAGGGGTCAGACCCAGAAAATGCAGGGGGTCAGACCCCTTTTTCGGACCGGGGTGCATGGTACGCCTGCCAGAACATGTGCCCGCACCGGCGCGAGTTCGTCTTGTCGCGCGGCATGATCGGCGACGCCAATGGCACACCGAAGGTCGCCTGCCCGGTGCACAAGAAGATGTTCGCGCTGGATAACGGCCGCTGCCTGAGCGGCGACGATTACCACGTCGAAGTGTTCGCCGTGAAAGTGGACGGCGACGACGTGTACCTGGAGCTGCCGCCGCCCGAAGCGCTCGACGCGCTGCTGGCCACCGGCAAGACCTGCAACCACGCGTGCGGCCATGATAGGCGCGAGTTGCAGTCCGTTTAGCCCCGGTTCGAAGAACCGGGGCGAGCAGAGTTCCTGGCCACGAATGATGTCCACTGCCCGGACGAAGTCCGCCCCGGTTCTTCGAACCGGGGCTAAGAAGCTGTTGCAAAACGGGGACAGGCCCCCCAAGGCAAACGGGCCAGTCCCCGTTTTGCAACAGCTTCTAAACGGACTGGTTTGGAACAATCGTTGAGGAACGGATGCATCCATGAACCTTCGTGAATTCCGCAGCGCCGGCCATTGGCCGACCCTGCTCAGCGCGTTCCTGTACTTCGACATCAGCTTCATGGTCTGGGTGCTGGTCGGGGCGCTTGCTAATTCAATCGTTCAGGACTTCAACCTTTCCGACGCGGAAAAAGGCCTGATGGTGGCGTTGCCGATTCTGGGCGGCGCGGTGTTGCGCCTCGTCTTGGGAGTCATGGCCGATTACCTGGGCGGCCGGCGCACGGGCCTGATCGGATTGTTGTTGACGCTGGCGCCGCTCTTGCTTGGCTGGCTCTGGGCGGACTCGTTCAGCAAGATCTTGCTGATGGGCCTGCTGCTGGGCGTGGCCGGCGCCAGTTTCGCGGTGGCCTTGCCGCTCGCCAGCCGGTGGTATCCACCGCAACATCAGGGCCTGGCCATGGGCATTGCCGGCGCGGGCAACAGCGGCACCGCGCTCGCCACGTTTTTCGCACCACGCATCGCCGAAGTCGCCGGTTGGCAAGCGGTCTTCGGGTTGGCGCTCATTCCCGTCGGTCTGACGCTGGTCTGCTTTTTCATTTTCGCCAAGGACAGTCCGAATCAACCGCCGCCGAAACGCTGGGCCGATTACCTGGTTGTCTTGCGCCAGCAGGACACCTGGTGGTTCTGCTTTTTCTATTCGGTGACGTTCGGCGGCTTCGTTGGCCTGGCGAGCTTTCTCAGCATCTTCTTCCACAGCCAATACGGTCTGAGCCGCGTGCAGGCCGGGTCGCTGGCCACGGTGTGCGTGATTGCCGGGTCGTTCCTGCGACCGTTGGGCGGCTACTTGGCGGATCGGCTGGGGGGCATTCACCTGTTGTCGATTCTCTATTTCGCCGTCGCCGTGCTCATGCTCGACATGGCGACCATGCCGCCGCTCGTGTGGGGGACGCTGCTGATGATCCTGACGATGGGCCTGCTCGGTCTGGGAAACGGCGCCGTATTTCAGCTCGTCCCGCAGCGCTTCGCTCAAGAGATCGGCATCGTCACCGGCATCGTCGGCGCGGCGGGCGGCATCGGCGGTTTCTTCTTGCCCATGCTGCTGGGCGCCGCCAAGCAGTGGACCGGCGGCTTCGGGCCGGGTGTGCTGATCTTCGCGCTGATCGCCTCGGCGGCTGCGATTGCCCTGATCAACGTCAGCACCGCGTGGGAGGGCGTCTTCGTCGCCAAAGGCGGCCGCGCCGCGCCCGCCCAGGGCGAAAGTTAGTATGACCAAAGAACGAATCAAGGCGTTCCTGTGGGCGCTGCTCGTCACGGCGATCCTGGCCCGGCTCGTCACGCTCGGGTCGAATTACTTCGTTCATTTCGATGCGGCCCTGGTCGGTTACGCATTCGGCACGCTGTTTGCGGTCTTCGGCATTACCTATCGTTACACGCTGTGGCTGCAACGGCCGCCGACAGCGATATACTGGCGGCGCGGCTGGAAGGTGTTCTTTGGGCTGTTTAGTCCACGACACGGCAAACGCAATCTCGCTCAATTCTTGCGGCGCGTCGTGGTCGATTTGACGATGAATCGCTTCATCTGGCGGCGCGGCAAGCTGCGCTGGGCCGCCCACTGGCTGACGATGTGGGGCACGCTGATCGCGTCGGCCATTACTTTTCCCCTGGTGTTCGGCTGGATTCACTTCGCCACCCTGCCCGACAACCTGCAGTGGTATCGCGTCTATGTCTTCGGATATCCGACGATTGCGTTCCCCATCGATTCGTGGCTCGGCTTCTTCGTCTTCCATGGATTGGTGTGGGCGTCGTTCATGGTCATTGCCGGCGTGTTGGTGGCGCTGCGGCGGCGGTTTCGCGATCATGGGGCGGCGGCGCTTCAGCAGTTCGGCGAAGACCTGCTGCCGCTCTTGCTCTTGTTCGCCATCAGCGTCACCGGACTGATGCTGACCGCCAGCTACACCTGGATGAAAGGCTACGCTTACGATTTCCTGGCGATCCTGCACGCCATCACGGTGATCTTCACGCTCTTGTGGTTGCCGTTCGGGAAATTCTTCCACATCTTTCAGCGTTCGGCGCAAATCGGCGTCGGCTTTTACAAGGACGTCGGCGAGCAAGGCGAGCAGGCTTTTTGCCGGCGCTGCGGACAGCCATTTGCCTCGCGCATGCACGTGGAAGACTTGATCACCGTCGAGAGGCAACTGGGTTACCAGTACGAGATGGACGACAATCGCGTTGAGCATTATCAGTGGATTTGCCCGCGCTGCCGGCGCGCGCTGCTGGCGCTGGCACAGGGCAAAATGTGGCAAGCGATGTGATTGCGTAGGGTGCGTGGAGTGCAGCGCAGCGTAACGCACCTTTCCCTCGCCAAGAATCGGTGCGTTGCGCTGCGCTCCACGCACCCTACGGAACACATGGCAACGCAACCTCTCCCATCCCTGAGCATCATCGAACAATTCGGGCCGCGCCGCGCCTACAGTAGCGGCAACGGCTTCGAAACCGCCGCCGATGCCGACCGACTCGTGAAGACTCACTGTTGCTTCTGCGGCATGCAGTGCGGCATTCAGCTCAAGGTCGCCGACAACCAGGTGATCGGCTTCGAGCCGTGGACCGAGTTTCCCTTCAACCAGGGCACACTCTGTCCCAAGGGCGTGAAGCGTTACTTGCAAGGATCCCATCCCGATCGACTCCTCAGCGCCTATGCGCGCGATCCGGCGGCGCCGGGCGGCTTTCGGCCCATGGCATATGACGAGGCCATCGCACGCGTCGCGGCGGAGATCCAGCGCATTCAGACGCAACACGGACCGGACGCGTTCGCCGTGCTGAGCGGTGCCAGCCTGACGACCGAAAAAGCGTACCTGATGGGCAAGTTCGCCCGCATGTGCCTGAAGACCTCCAACATCGACTACAACGGTCGGCTATGCATGGTCAGCGCCGCGGCGGCGAACAAGAAAGCGTTCGGCATCGACCGGGCCGCCAATCCATGGGCCGACATTACCCTCACCCCAACCCCTCTCCCCCAAGGGGAGAGGGGCGAAAAGGTGATCTGGATCGCCGGCTCGAACATCGCGGAGTGCTCGCCGATCCTGACCAACTACATTTGGCAAGCCCGCGAGCATGGCGCCCGCGTCATCGTCGTCGATCCGCGCATCACGCCCATCGCGCGGACTTGCGATTTGTTCCTGCCCGTCAAGCCGGGCCGCGACATCGCCCTGTTCAACGGCATCCTGCACTTGATGATTGAGAACGATTGGCTCGATCACGAGTTCATTCGCGAGCACACGGTCGGCTTCGACCAGGTCGCGGAACACGTCAAGGAGTGGACACCCGCGAAAACCGCCGCGGTGACCGGCATCGCCGAGCGCGGCATTCGCAAAGCCGCGGAAATGTGGGGCACGGCCAAAACAAGCTTCCTCATGCACGCCCGCGGCATCGAGCATCACACCCACGGCGTGCAGAATTGCCTGGGCGCTATCAACATGGTCCTCGCCTCGGGACGGATCGGCCGGCCCGGTTGCGGTTACGCGACCATTACGGGACAGGGCAACGGCCAGGGCGGCCGCGAGCACGGCCAGAAGTGCGATCAACTCCCCGGCGCCCGCGACATTGCCAACCCCGAGCATCGCGCCCACGTCGCCGGCGTCTGGGGCATTTCTCCCGACGAACTGCCCGGCGCCGGCGTCGATGCGTACGAGATCTTCCGCAAAGTCGAGCGCGGCGAGGTCAAGGGCCTTTTGAGCATCTGCTTCAACCCGCTCGTCTCGCTGCCCAACAACCAGTTCATCGAATGGATGCTGGAACGCCTTGAATTCTACGTGGCCATCGATTTCTTCCTGAACGAAACCGCCCGCCACGCTGACATCGTGCTGCCCGGCTCGTTGCACGAAGAAGACGAAGGCACGGTCACCAGCGCGGAAGGCCGCGTCATCCGCATCAACCAAGCCGTGGACTGCCCCGGCGACGCCCGCCAGGATTGGCGCATTATCCAAGACATTGCCAAGCAACTCGGGCGCGAGCGCGGTTTCACCTTCACGCAACCGCGCGCGATTTTCGAGGAGCTGCGCCGCGCTTCGAAGGGCGGCATCGCCGACTATTCAGGCATCACCTACGAGAAGATCGAACAGCATTTCGGCGTCTTCTGGCCCTGCCCCACAGACGATCATCCCGGCACGCCGCGGTTGTTCGAACAGGGATCGTGGAATCCGATCGCCCAGGGCAACGGCCGTTTCTACTTCCCCGACGGCAAAGCCCGCTTCAACGTCGCGCCGTACACCCCGCCCGCCGAGGATGTGGACGAAGAATTCCCGATCATCCTGACCACCGGCCGCGTGGTCAGTCAATTTCTTTCCGGCACGCAGACGCGCCGCATCGGGCCGCTTGTGGATCAATATCCCGAGCCGCTCATCGAGATGCACCCGCAACTGGCGCTGCGCCTTGGCATCAAGGATGGCGAATGGGCCCGCGTCGAATCGCGCCGCGGCATCTGCACCTTGCGCGCCCAGATTGTGACGACGATCCGGCCCGACACGATTTTCATTCCGTATCACTGGGGCGGCGCGAAAAGCGTCAACCAGGTGACCATCGCCGCCCAGGACCCGATTTCGAAGATTCCCGAATTCAAGGTGTGCGCCGTGCGCGTGCTGCGGCAATTCGGGCCGCCGGAGTATGCGGATAAATTGGAACCACAACAGTGACACGCCGCGGGATGAGCGCAGCGAATCCCGCGGGTAGGCCGACCACGCCCCGCGGGATTCGCTGCGCTCATCCCGCGGCGTGGAAGTCGAGTGCCATGCCGATCGCCGACCAACACGAAATGTTCATCGACCCCAACCGCTGCATCGGTTGCCAGGCCTGCGTGCAGGCATGCAGCGAGTGCGACACGCACAAGGGCCGGCCGTTGATTCATCTGGAATACGTCGATCGCGCCAGCTCGCCGCAGACGGCGCCGGTCGTGTGCATGCACTGCGATTCGCCGACGTGCGCCGAAGTATGCCCCGCCGACGCGATCAAGAAGAGCGCGGAGGGCGTCGTCATGTCGGCCCGCAAGCCGCGCTGCGTCGCCTGCAATAACTGCGTGCTGGCTTGCCCTTTCGGCGTTCCCAAGATGATGGCCGACTTCGACTTGATGATGAAGTGCGACATGTGTTACGACCGCACCTCGGCGGGCAAAGCGCCGATGTGCGCATCGGTCTGCCCCAGCGGCGCGATCTTCTTCGGCACGCGCCGGCAGATTGAAGAGCAACGGCCGCGCAGCATCGCGCTGAATCGATTTCAGTTCGGCCGGCAGACGATCACCACCAAGGTCAACATGATGGCGCCGAAGAGCGCGGTGCAGGTGCAGTATCTGGACGTAGCGGCGGCGCTGGACGAGCAGGATACGGGCAAGTCGATTTCACTCGATATCCTGACGACGATGAACGGATGACACGTTGTATGGTTTTGTAGTCGCAGGCTTTAGCCTGCGATCAACCATCGCAGGCTAAAGCCTGCGACTACACGGTTGTTTCAAAAGGCAATGTGATGAGCAACCACGACAACGAGCGCCTGACCCCGGCCCCCGACGGCCGGCCGCCCGAAAGTCAACCCGCCTGGCGCACCGATTTCCCGATCGACACGCCGCAAGACCATTACGTCGCCCGGCGCGAGTTCACGAAGTTCCTCGGTTTGGCGAGCCTGGGATTCGTCGTCGGCCAATTCTGGATCATCGTGCAGAACTGGCTGGGACGTCGGCGCGACACCGCCGAGCGCCGGCAATTCGTGGCGCGCGTCGATCAAGTGCCGATCGGCGAATGCCGCACGTTCGCCTATCCCGACGACGAAACATGCTTGCTGTTGCGCCCGGATGAAGCGACACTGCTGGCCTACCATCAAAAATGCACGCATCTCACGTGCGCCGTCGTCCCGGACATGGCGAAGGGGCACATCGTTTGCCCGTGCCATCACGGCCTGTTCGACCTGACGACGGGCCGACCGATCGCCGGACCGCCGCGCCGACCGTTGCCGCGGATTGCCCTGGAGATCGTGGACGGCTCGATCTACGCCACCGACGTGGAGCACCGCACCGTATGAAACAGCCCTTTTCCCGCGAGCAGCGGACGACCATCATTTATGGCATCCTCTGCCTGACTCTGTTCACGACGGTCTTGCAGCTTTGGCTCCTGGCCGCGACGATGAACGCCTTTCTCGGCGGCGATGACCTCGTCATCTGGCCCGCAGCCCTGGCGAGTCTGGGATGTTTCGCGTTCAATGCCTATCTTTTGCGCTTTATCTATCGCATGGAAAGGCGCGATCGCCAATTGTGAGTTGTGCGCTGTTCGTGCAAATTGCTTGCGTGCCCGGCTTCCTTCGCGGACAATCTTGGGCGGGTCACCCCCGTTCCCCAGGAGTCTCGCCATGTCTTTCGACCTTGCCCTGGCGAAACAGCTCGCCAAAATTTCGTTGTGGGTCTACGATTTTGACGATGACACCCTCGTCGCGGACGGCGATGTGCAGCCGACGACCGTGAAGATAAAAGACGACCGAAGTCCGCCCACCGCGTTTGCCGGCATCTTGAAATTTCCCGACAAAACGGTGTTGGCCTACCAGGGCACGATCACCAATCGCTCGGTCGCGGCGGTCGTCGATTGGCTGCAGAACTTTCGGATCCATTTGATTTCTTCCGATCGCTCCGGCTTGCCCGGCAAGGTGCATGAAGGCTTCTTCGGACAACTGGATGCGAACTATGCGAAGGTGACCGCCGAGCTGGCGAACGTGAAGAACCTGCCGCTGTATGTAACGGGCCATAGTCAAGGCGGGGCCGTGGCGGCGCTGGCGACGAAGCGTTTGCAACTGTCGGGTTTCGAAGTGACCGGCACCTACACGTTCGCAGCGCCCAGGCCGGGGGATGCCGACTTCACCGCCAGCGTCGCCACGCCGGTGTTTCGATTCGAGTTTGGCAACGACATTGTGCCGCACGTGCCGCCACTGTTGCCGGACTTCGGCCCGACCGCGGCGCTGTTCCTGAAACTCGCGGCGGCGGCGTCCGAGCCTATCGCCAAACTGCTGCGTCTGGCTGATGAAGCGGCGCGCTTGGGCTATCGCAGCGTCGGCCCGCTCACCTACCGTGCCGTCGGCGGCGCTCTGCAAAGCGATTTGTCGCCCAGCCAAGAAAACTCCCTCTTGATGGACCGCCTGATGAAGCTGTTCAAGGCTCGCAAGACGCTGGGCGAGCACCATCATATTTCCAACTACATCGGCATGTTCGACAATTGATCGAATTTATCGTGGGGCAGACATTCTTGTCTGCCATGCACCAAGGAGATCCCCATGCGTCCCGCGCGTTGCTTTTGGATCATCACCTCTTTGTTGCTCTTGTTTGGGCCAGGCACCGTCGAGCACGGCTCCGGACCGACGTTGGCCGTGGCCAGCGGCGGCAAAGCGGCGAACTTCAACGGCCAAGCCGTGAAATGGGCAGGCTGGACGTTCAACTGGCAAATCCGGCCTCGCGAAGGATTGACGTTGACCGACATCACTTTCCAAGGACGATCCGTATTGAAATTCACCAGCTTGCAAGAGATCTTCGTACCGTACAATCGCGGCGAGCCGAGGCCAGAAGATTTCGGCACAGGCATCGCGCGGCGTTTGCAGCCATTGATCCCGGGCAAAGATTGCACGCCCGGCGGCACGTGCCAAGCCTATAACGCTCAAGGCAAGGAAGAAGGCAAACGCGTCGTCATGATCCACGAGGAATCGACCGGGCTGAGTTACCTCGGCCCACGCGGCAGAGCCTACGGCAAGATGCTGACCGTCTGGTGCGCCTATGACATGGACGGCTATTTCTACATCTGCCGCTGGCGCTTCCACGACGACGGTTGCCTGGAGCCGCAGATCGGCTTGACCGGGCCCCTGCAATTCGTCGACACTGGCAAAGCGTCGCCGTACGGTTCGCAGGTCGCCAAAGACAATGTCTTCGCACCGTCGCACGTGCACAATTTCTATTTCTGCCTCGACTTCGACATCGACGGCCCGGACAACAACGTCGTCGAAGAATTCAACTACCAGCAAGACCGCCCCGGCAGCGTGTCCGGCAAACACAGTTGGACGCCGATCGTGAAGGAATCATCGCGTCCGGCCAGCAGCGCGAACTTTCGCTTCTGGCGCGTTGTGAATAAGCAATCGAAGAACGCCGTGGGATTGCCGCGCTCGTACGAACTGCTGCCCGGCGGCAACGGCGTCTTTCGCGGCGCGGCGGCCGAGAAGTTCGCCCAGGCCGAGCTATGGGTGACGCGCTATCACGACAACGAGTATTCCAAGGAGACCCGGCCGCTTAGCACGGCGTTGCCAAACTATCTGAACGATGAGTCGGTGGATGGCGAAAACGTCGTCGTCTGGTATGCCTTGCACGTACACCACATCCCGCGCACCGAAGACTGGCCCTCGATGCCCGTCGAGTGGGTCGGCTTCACGCTGCGGCCGCGCGATTTTCTGGATACGAGCCCGGTGCAACCGGCGCCGTGAGGGGCCTGGCGCGAACGTTTAGCCCCGGTTCTGCAAACCGGGGCTAAACAGTCTGGCCGTCGCTCGACAGTTTCTGCGTCGCATCGACACCTTGCCAACAAAGCCCTCCCAGGCAGAAGCTGATCGCGTAGATGTTGAAAAGCAGGTCAGGGTCCAGCTTGAAGAGATACCCAGCCAAGAGGCCGCCGGCAGCGCCAAAGAGATTGCCGATCATGTTCATGGCGCCGCCGAGCGTGCCGGCCATGCGCTCGCCGATATCGGCGCACGCGGCCCACGCCGGTCCCATCGCCAGATCGTTGCAGAAGAAAATCAGGCAGAGGACGAATGCCAGGGCCCAGGTGCTATCGACCCAGGTGATCGCCAACCAGCCCAGGCCGCCGACGAGCGTGCCGACCGTTCCATTGAAGCGCCGGCCCCATTTGCGATTGCCGGTTGAGCGGATAATGGCGTCGGAGAATAGCCCGCCCACGAGGCACGCCACCGCACCGCAGAGAAACGGCCAGCCCGACAACCAACTCGTGTCCGCGTCGCTCAGGTGCCGGTGCTTGTTCAAATAGGTGGGCAACAGGGTGACATAGAAATTCGCGGCGAATCCGCCGCAGCCGTACAGCAGACAGAGGCACCAGACGCTGCGCGAGCGCAAGAATTGTCGCCAAGGGACTGAGCCGTGGCCGGCAGCGCCTGTCTTTCTGCCGAGTTCAATCAACTGGCATTCCGCTCTGTTGACCCGCGGCGTCTCTTCGGGGCGGTTGCGAAACCAAGGCCAGAACGCCACGGACCAGAGGACGCCCAGCGCCGCCACGATCCAGAGCGGCGTCTCCCAGTTGCCGCACCAGGTGATCAGGGCGCCGAGTGCGAGCGGGATGACCATCCCGCCCAGCCGCGTCGCCATCCAGATGAGGCCCTGCGCCTTGCCGCGCTCGTGGGTCGGCATCCAGTCGGTCAGCATGCGCGACAAGAGGGGAAACGCCCCCGCCTGAAACAGCCCGAACAGAAACCAGAGCACGAGCAGTGCGGCCAGCGACCCCGCCAGCGCCACACAGCCGGCCACCAGCGACCAAGCCAAGACAATCAAGGGCAAGAGATGACGCACGCCCCAGCGGTCGCCCGCCAGGCCCCAGGGCATTTCAAAGCCGCCATAAGCAATGAGGAACGCCGCGGTGAGCCAGCCGAGATGGTGGCTTTCGAGATCGAACGATTCCTGGATCTTGGGCAATACTCGGGCAAGTCCGACGCGATGAATGTACACGATGATCGCCATCACGCACACGGCAGCTAGGACTTGGTAGCGAACGCGCGTCGGCCTGGCAGGCGCTAGATCCACCGATGGCGAATGCGATTCGTTCAAATGCAGTCTCGAATGAGTCCCGCCCCAGATGAAACACAGATCGAACACAGATGAATGCACGAGAGCAGGACAGAACTGCCCCTGGTTTTTCTTGTCTGTGTTCGATCTGTGTTTGATCTGTGGCTCAGATCGCTTTCTTTTCTTGGAATCGCCGCGTCCATCCGTGGCCTTTTTCTTTCAAAGTGCTTGCAAGTTACGCTTTCGTCGGCCATTGTGCAAGGCACTGGTTTGCGAATCCTGTCTTTTTCGGAGGCCTGCCGATGTCCATTACGATTGACCGCCGCGTCGTACTTGTTGCCTTTGTGGCGATTGCGATGCTGACCATGCCCACGCATAACCCGCCGGCGCTGCGAGGCCAACCGGCCGCCGCGAACGGCAAAGACGCGGAAACGCCGATCGGCCCGGCGTGGTGGCCCTCCGAGTGGGGCAAGGACGATCAGCGCGGCGCCGCCAATCGAATCACGCCCCAGCGCATCGCCGCCGCGGCCCAACTGATCAAGCACGGCAAGATCTACTCGCTGGGACGTATGTATGAGCATGGCATGCCGTTGCCGGGCAAACGTCACTTCAGCCTGACGATTCCCGGTTCGCCCACCGGCGGGCCCGACGGCAAGAACCGCGGCGTCTATTTCGACGACATGTTCAGCGGCGAGATCGGCCAGGTCGGCACCCAGCTCGACGGCCTGGGCCACGTCGGCGTTCGCATCGGCAACGACGACTACTTCTACAACGGCTTCAAACGCTCCGAGTTCGCCAACGCCTATGGCCATCGGAAGCTCGGCATCGAAAACGTCGGCGTCTTTTTCACGCGCGGCATCCTCGTCGATGTCGCCGGCTTCAAGGGCGTCCAAAGCATGAAGATCGGCGAGGTCATCACCGTGGCCGATCTCGAAGGCGCGTTGAAAAAGCAAAACGTGGAAGTCCGCGAAGGCGACGTGGTGCTGTTGCGCACCGGCCATGGACAGTTATGGATGAAGAACAACGAAGTCTATGGCCGCGGCGAACCGGGTCTGGGCATGGCGGCGGCGGAGTGGCTGGTGAAGAGAAAGATCGTCATGGTCGGCAGCGACACCTGGGCGACCGAAGTCGTGCCGCACGAAGACCCGGATCGGCCGTTCGAAGTGCATCAATTGCTGCTCGTCCGGCACGGCGTTTACAATCTGGAGAACCTCGATTTGGAGGAATTGGCGAGGGAACGCGTTTACGAGTTCGCATTCATCTTCGCGCCGTTGAAGCTGAAAGGGGCGACGGGTTCGCCGGGGAATCCGATTGCGGTGCGATGACGATTGGATTGATTACATGACAACCCCGACAGGAGCTGTGTAATCGATTTTTTGACGAAACGGCGCAAACGACGGACGCCATGGGGTTTGTGCAAAAGTCAAACGTCGGGCGCGGGCATGGTTCAAAAACACGCGATTGCGGGTGCCAAGCGACAACGCACCTGACTGGGCCACTTGGCCTAGTCGGCATAGTCGTGGTTCCTTTCCGCAACCATTGGATTGATAACCCTTTGCGACGAAGAAATTGGGCGACTAGGCCACAATGCACCGACACTCCACACACACACTTGATTGTTACCCGGTTTTGAACCAGGCCCGGGCGCGATCGTGTAACACTACAGCGCTACCTTGATCGTCCGAGTATCGTAAAGTTGTAGCTGGGAAGGAGTTTCGTTTCTGTGCAGTATTCTGTGCAAAACGCTCACACCCCCCCCTTGGGAGTCCTTGAACAGAAACGGCCGTTGCCACACGAGAGCAGATGCGCCGTCCTTTCGGACGCAACTCACGTCTCCACCTGATTTTACGGAAGTGAGTGCGACCAAGGTAGCGCTGTAGAAGTAATCCATTTTTCGATCGTTCGCGGTCCAAATGGGACAGCACTGCGCGTCAGACTTTTTGCTGCGTTGACGATTCAAACCGGTCTGAAGACGAATCCGCGTTGCTCGTCGCAGCAGCTGCCGCGGTTGATAGGTCTGCTTCGGCGCGCGTGTGTTCGTCCAGGACGACACGACTGCGAAGCCTGGTCTGTTCACAATCGGGCCAAGGACTAGGCGGCGGATTTGGGTTGTGCTTGCCGAACGGCAAGTTCTTTTGACGGCATGCTTCGCGGTGATAGCCTGTCAATAGGCCGTGAAGATCGGCGTAAAAAATCTCACGGCGCCGCAGATCGCTCGTCGCAGGCCCGCCGAAGGGCTCATGGGTCGCTTCGTAGACGTATGCGTCAAGAAACTCGCGCTCTTCTTTTGTTAGCGGCATGTTTCACCTAACCCTGCCCGGCGGCCTGTTGATCCGCGGTTTCGACTTCGGTTTGGCTCCAGAACGCGGCGAAGGCTCGGCCTTCGTTTGTCTGCAAATAGTCCGCCAAGCACTGGCTCTGGTTTCTCGCCCATAGCGCGGCAAGGCGCAACTCTCGTTTGGCCGAGACTTGGCCCGCGAGCGCTTTCGTCAACACAAAGCCGTCAAAAGCGACGGCCGCGTGACAAAGCGGGCATTCCATCGCCTTGTTGCCTTCGTACACCTCGCGCTGGTCCTGCCGGGCGTGCCATTCAAAGTGCCAATCGGGGACTATTATATCGCACCATGGACATTTCATTTCTGGAGGCATGAGTCGAACCCATGACGCGCTCGATAATCGCCGCTCCCCCGGAAACTCTGCTTGTCGCACAATATGCGCTGGAGTTATCCTATCACAGGTGAATCGCGCGAACAAGTTTGCCCTGTCTGGGCCAGGCCTCCCATGAAAAAACGCTGGCTGCTGAAGCTGGGCTTGCTCGCCGGGCTGGCGCTTTTTGGCTTCTGGTTCGTCCTTTGGTGGACGGCGACGAATCATCGCATTAACCGCCAGGCTTTTGACCAAATCGAACCAGGAATGACGTACGAAGCTATTGTCGCCATTTTTGGCGTTGCGCACGGCGAGTACGCGACTCTCGACCCCCATGAATATCGGTTTGGATTTCGCAAAATACTCCGCGAAGATCGAATACACTTCAAGGGCTGGTTCTCAAACGACGCGTCAATTATCCTGTGTTTTGATGACAATAATTTACTGACCGATGTTCGTCATGCCAGCTTTCGCGGCGAGGGGTCTTTCATCGACAAAGTTCGCCGCTGGTTCTGCTTTTCCTGATCCCGGACACTGCGCCATGAAACTCACTCGCTTCGAAACCTTCCTCGCCAACGCCGGGCTGCGCAACTACCTATTCTTGCGCCTGACCACTGACACCGGCCTGACGGGCGTGGGCGAGGCGACGCTCGAATGGCAGGAACGCACGGTCGAGACGCTTTGCCATGAATGGGTCGAACGGCAAATCCTCGGCCGCGATCCGTTCGACATCGAAGCCATCGTTGGTACTCTGATTCGCGATCAGTATCAGGGCGGCGCGACGGTGATGACGGCGATCAGCGGCGTTGAGATCGCGCTGTGGGACATTGTCGGCAAGGCGTGTGGGCAACCCGTCTATCGATTGCTCGGCGGGCGCTGCCAAGAGCGCATCCCGGCGTACGCCAACGGCTGGTACGGCGGGGCGCGGACGCCGCAGCAATTTGCCGACTGTGCGCGCGCCGCCGTCGCGCGCGGTTATCGCGCCCTCAAATTCGACCCGTTCGGCACGGCGTGGAAGCACCTGACGCCGGAGGAAGCGGCGACGGCCATCGAAATCACTGCGGCGGTGCGCAAAGCGGTCGGGGCGAGCGTCGGCTTGATGATCGAAATTCATGGCCGACTGGCGGCGGGCTCGGCGATCGATATCATCCGCAATCTGGAGCGTTTCGAACCGGTCTGGTGCGAGGAGCCGGTCGTGCCCGAAAGTCTGGACCTGCTGGCCGAGGTCAAGCGCTCGGTGTCCGCGCCGATTTCGGCCGGCGAACGGCTTTACACCCTCGCCGATTTCGCGCGCTTGATTTCGTTGCGGGCGGCCGACGTCGTGCAGCCGGACCTGGCCCATTGCGGCGGCATCTCCATGGGCAAAAAGATTGCGGCGCTCGCTGAAGTGCAGGATTTGCGCATCGCGCCGCATGTTTCGATCGGTCCCGTCGCCCTGGCAGCGGCGCTGCACTTCGATGTCAGCACGCCGAATTTCATGATTCAGGAAGACTTCAGCGCGTTCGATGTGCCGTGGCGCAGCGATTTCGTCCACGGCTGGAATCCGAGCAAAAATGGCGAGTTCGTGCTGCCGGAGCAGCCGGGCCTGGGATTGGAATTGAACGAGGACGCGCTCCGGGCGCATCCGTATGTTGCCCATGCGTTCCCCAGTTTGTGGGACAAAGACTGGTTGACGAAGTTCAAGCAGGATGAGGTACGATAGGAAGTCATCCGCAGATTTCGCAGATTTCGCAGATTTGAAAGCGGATTTGTTTCTCAAATCTGCGTCATCGGCGCAATCTGCGGATCGTTTCTGCCGAGGTTCACATGGCGCTCAAAGGTAAGACGGCCGTCATCACCGGCGGCGGATCGGGGATTGGGCGGGCGACGGCGTTGGCGCTGGCTCGGGCCGGCGCCCATGTCGTCATCGGCAATCGCAACCGCGAACAGGGACAGGCGGTCGCGCAAGAGATTGCGGCGCTCGGCGGCCAGGCGGAGTTTCTGCGCACTGATGTGGCCAATGTCAACGATGTAAAAGCCCTGGTCGCCCATGCGGTGGCGAAATTCGGCCGGCTCGACCTCGCGTTCAACAACGCCGGCATGGATGGCGAACAGAAACCGCTGCACGAGCAGGATGAAGCCCTGGCGAATCAACTGATCGACGTGAACCTCAAGGGCGTTTTCTGGGCGATGAAGTACGAGATTGAGGCGATGTTGCGAAACGCCATTAGCACCAAGGGGGAAAGCCGGGGCGCGATCGTCAATTGCAGCTCGGTCTTGGGGCTGGGCGGGCTGCGCGGCGGTTCGCTTTACGTGGCCAGCAAGCACGCCGTCATCGGGCTGACCAAGGCTGCGGCGCTCGATTATGCGGCGCAGGGGATTCGCATCAACGCCGTGGCGCCGGGCCCGATCGAGACGCCGATGCTCACTCGGTTCGCCGGCGGCAATCTGCAAGCGCATGCGAAGGCCATTCCGATGGGACGAATCGGCCAGCCCGAGGAAGTCGCCGAGGCGGTGGTATGGCTGCTTTCGGACGCCGCGTCGTTCGTCACCGGCCACACGCTCCCCGTGGACGGCGGCTTCCGCGCGAAGTGATTGCAGACAGACAAAGCCGGACAGGTTGGGAAACCTATCCTACGTGAGAGTCCCCGTGCGACTTTTTCGCCTTGCTTACACCGGCGATTTTCTCAATGAAGACGGCACGCCGGCTTATGGCGACATGAGCCTGTCGCTGCTGCGCGCCGCGCCGTTCATCCGCTGGCACGTGCTCACCGATCTGGCGCCGCGACCGGGCGATGCGTCGTATTGGCATCGCTTCTACTCGCTGGAAGTGAAACCCGAACATGCTGCGGAGTTGGACGGCCTCGTCGTACTGCGGCCGCATGTGCAGCGGGCGACGTTGGCGCAAGCGCCTGACCTTGTCGCCATCGGCCGATCCGGTGCGGGATACGACAAGGTGGATGTCGCGGCCTGCACCGAGCATGACGTGGCGCTGTTCAACGTGCCGATGGCGCTGAATCACTCGACGGCCTCGACGGCTTTGCTCTTCATGCTCGCGCTTGCCAAACGGCTGCCGGAGCAGGAGCGTATCACGCGCGCCGGCCGATGGGACTTGCAGGCGCAGACGATGGGCAGCGAGATTCAGGGACGAACGCTGGGCATCATTGGCTTGGGAAACAGCGGGCGCGAGCTGGCACGGCTGATCGCGCCGTTCGACATGCGGCTGCTCGCCTATTCGCCGCACGCCGATCCGGTGCAGGCCGCGGCCTTGAAGGTTCGCCTGGCGCCGCTCGACGAAGTGCTGCGTGAAGCCGACTTTGTCAGCGTCCATTGTCGATTGACGGAAGCAACGCGCGGACTGTTCGGATCGACGCAAATCGCCCAGATGAAGCCGACGGCATATTTCGTCAATGTGGCCCGCGGCGAAGTGGTCGACGAAGCGGCATTGGTGACGGCATTGCGCGAGCGGCAGATCGCCGGCGCGGGGCTGGACGTATTTGCGGAAGAGCCGTTGCCGCTGGGTCACCCTCTGCTGCAATTGGACAACGTCATCGTGACGCCGCACTGGAATTGCTCGACGACCGACGTGTGGCAAGCGACGGGCCGGGCGATGGCGGAGGGGATGTTGCGGGTCGCGACGGGACAGGTGCCTGAGAATGTCGTGAACCGCGACGTGTTGACGCAGCCAGGGTTCCAAAAGAAGTTGGCGAAGTTCGCGGAGAATCGCTAACGTAGTGCGGGCGGCTCGCCTACACGGTGGGTGGCCGGGGCTGAGTCTTCGAAGCCCAGGTGCGCGGCCTACCGGAGCTTCGAGGACTCAGCCCCGGCCACCCGATGCATGCACGTGCCGGCGCGCCGCCCGCACTACGGAATCGGGGCACGCATGATTTTGGACCGCGACATGGCGCTGCCCGAATCGGCGACCTGGGTGCGTTACCGTGTGCTCGGCATGTTGTGTTTGCTCAGCTTCATCCTCTATCTCGACCGCATCTGCATCAGCCAGGCGGTCAAGGAAATCCGCCGAGACCTGGACCTTTCCAATTTCGCGATGGGTTTCGTGCTCAGCGCGTTCACGGTGGCCTATGGACTATTCGAAATCCCGACGGGGCACTGGGGCGACCGCTACGGCTCGCGCGGCGTGCTGACGCGCATCGTCGTATGGTGGTCGGTCTTCACCGTGCTGACGGGCGCCGCGACCGGGCTCGTCATGATGATTATCGTGCGCTTTCTATTTGGCGCGGGCGAAGCGGGCGCCTTGCCGAACGCGGCACGCGTCGTGGCGCGCTGGTTTCCGCCCGCCGCGCGCGGCTCCGCCCAGGGGATCGTCATCACGTCGATGCTCGTGGGCGGAATGACGGCGCCGGTCATTACGGAGCAGCTCATCGGTGAGTTGGGCTGGCGCTGGTCGTTCGTTGCGCTGGGGGTTCCCGGTGTGCTCTGGGCCGCCGCGTTCTACTGGTGGTTTCGCGACGACCCAGCCGAACACCCGGCCACGAATGCACGCGAACGAGAACATATCGCCCAGGGCGGCGTACGGCCGACCCATGGCAACGAGCACCCCGCCGTGCCGTGGCGCCGGGTGTTGACGAGCGCCAACGTCTGGCTGCTGGGATCGGTGGCGACGTGCGGCGCCTTTACGACCTATCTATTCTTCATGTGGTATCCGACGTATTTGAAGGACGGGCGCGGCGTTTCGAACGAGGACGCCGGTTGGTACGCCGGCATGGTGCTGGCGGGCGGCGCCGTCGGCAGCATTCTCGGCGGCCGGTTGAGCGACTGGCTCGTGCGGCGGACCGGCAACCGGCGCTGGTGCCGGCGCGGCGTCGGCTTCGTCGGCCTGGGCAGCGCCGGTGCGCTCTTGGTCGAGAGCATTTTCTGGGATCCTCCCTTGATCGCCGCCGGTTTGGCGGCGTGCGCCTGCCTGTCGATCCATTTGTCACTCGCGTCCTGGTGGAGCGCGGTCACCGAGATCAGCGGCAAGCACCTGGGCGCCCTGTTCGGGCTGATGAATTCGATGGGTGTGCCAGGCGCGGTGGCCTCGCCCCTTTTTCTCGGCTGGTTCGTGGACCGGCTCAAGGACCTCGGCTACACTGGTCGAGACCAGTGGGATCCGGCGTTTTACGTTTACGGTTCGCTCTTGATGGTAGGCGCTGTCTGCTGGTTGTTCATTGATGTGACGAAATCGGCGGTGGCGCCCGACGCGCCAGCGCCGGAGTTTTGAAACCACGAATACGACAAAAGTATGAGGTCGACAACAAGTAGACGTGGCCCAACGCCGCGTTTATATTAACAAGGCTTGACCGACCAACCTCGCCTTCGGAAGTGTCCGAAAGCGCCTCGTTTCGTTTTCACTTACTTGCAGGGGGAATGCATCATGATGAATCCAGGTCAACGCAAGTTCGCCGTGCGGACGGCGACGATCAGCGGCGTGGTCTTGCTGCTGCTCACCAGCGCGTGGGCGGCACAGCAGGCCGGCATCCTTTTCCCGAACATGACCGCGACCAAGGGCACCTTCAAGGAACCGGCCGGCGAAATCGGCAAGAAGACCAGACAGCCGTGGAGCGTCACCACCGTCGCGGCGGCGCCGGTCGGCAGCAAACCGATCGGAGGCAAGTCGGTGTCGGTCGTCGGTGAGATTATCGATCTGTCCTGCTACCTCCAAGTCGGCAAGCACGGCGACAAGCATCGCGAATGCGGCCAGAAGTGCGTCCGCAACGGCCAGCCGGTCGGCCTGCTCACCGAGGACGGCGCCGTGTATCTCTTGATCGATGAAGAGCACGATCCGCGCCGCGACGGCCTGACCGAGTTCCGCCAGAAAGCAATCGACGCCATGGCCCACATCGTGACCATCCGCGGCACGCAGACCGAAGTCGGCGGCCAGAAGGCGATCTTCGTCCAGGGATTTTTGAAGAAGCCCGGTGAGTAGAGGTCAGATCTCAAGCCCCAGGACGAGCGCAGCGAGTCCTGGGGGTCGTGGGGGATGCATCCATGCGCTTAACAAGAATCAGCGTGCTGCTGGGCAGCGCGGCATTGACCTTCGTTTTGGTTCTCGGCAATCGCCTCATCGGCGGTGCCGACGTCAATCCGCCCAAGGAACCGCTCGGGTTGCCGCCAGTCTACTGGCCGGACGAGAACGAGTACACGCCCGCCAAGCGCGAACTTGGTTGGCTGCTGTACTTCGATAAACGGTTGTCGTCCGACGGCAGCGTTTCATGCGCCAGTTGCCATAGCCCCGACAAGGCGTTTACCGACGGCGCCGCCGTTTCCACAGGCATCAAGGGCCAAAAGGGCGGCCGCAGCGCCCCGACCGTTATCAATCGCGCCTACAGCCTTTCCCAGTTCTGGGACGGCCGCGCTGCAACCCCAGAAGATCAGGCCAAGGGTCCAATCGCCAATCCGATCGAGATGACGAACGAGGCCGATGCGTCTTCGGCGCACCGAGCGTGCGTGCAGCGCCTCAAAGCCGTGCCCGGCTACGTGGCGCGCTTCGAAAAAGTCTTCGGCGTCAAGGATTTCAACATCGACCACGTCGCCATGGCCATCGCCACTTTCGAGCGGACCGTGCTGTCCGGCAATTCCCCGTTCGACAAGTACAAATCCGGCAACAAGAAGGCGATGAACGAAACGCAAGTTCGTGGCATGGGCGTGTTTTTCGACAAGGCCCAGTGCGACCGCTGCCACTTCGGCTTCAACTTCACCGACGGCTCGTTCGAGAACATCGGCATCGGCATGGATCAGCCGAATCCGGACCTCAGCCGCTTCATGGTCACCAAGAAGAATGAGCACAAGGGCGCCTTCAAGACGCCGACGCTGCGCGAAATCGAGCACACCGCTCCCTACATGCACGACGGCAGCCTGAAGACGCTGGCAGATGTCGTCGAGCACTATGACAAGGGCGCCATCCCGAACGCGAACCTCAGCAAGCAGATGAAGAAGCTGAACCTGACGCCGCAGGACAAGTCGGACCTGGTCGCGTTTCTAAAGGCCCTGAGCGGCGAAGGCTGGAAGCACATCCGGGCGCCGGAGGCGAAAGAGCTGCCAAGGTAACGGGCGACAAGAGGGGACGCAGCTCATACTGGAATTGACCTGCGTCCGCTTTTTCTTGTGCGGCCACGAGTTGGTCGCGCGTGATGAAATCCATCTGCAAGGCGAGAATGCCGAATAGCAGATTGCGGTCCGCAGTCGAACGGGGCAAGGGAGAGGCAGCCATGAAGCGATACCTGCATAGGGGGCGTGTCCGCACCGCGCGGACGACGAACGTATCAGCATCTTAACCGTTCACCCTGGCTCTTCGGAAGAAAAAAGCATCGAGTACGCTACCAGCGCAATCCAGGAAAATCCGCAAGCCCTGTTGATTTTGCAGGTTGGGCAAGGTAAAAAAGAAAGATTACGAGGGCTTCTTCATCGGCGAAGAAGCCCATGCCTTCCTCGAACACGGGAGATTGAACTCCTTGCCTCCGGGTATGTACGATCGTCACGGCTCGCACGATCGCGGCCGTGAACCGCAACAACGGATCAACGAACAAATCCGCATCAGTCCCATCCGGCTGATCGGCGCCCAGGGCGAGCAGATCGGCGTCGTGCCGACCCAACAAGCCTTGGACATGGCGCGCGAAGCCAATCTGGACCTGGTCGAGGTTGCCGCCACCGAACGGCCTCCCGTCTGCAAGATCATGGACTTCGGCAAGTTCAAGTTCTTGCAAAAACAAAAAGCCAAAGACAAGACCAAAACGCACCATCAAAAGCTCAAGGAAATTCGGCTGCGGCCCAAGACCGGCGACCACGACATCGACACCAAGATCAATCAGGCGCGCAAGTTCCTGGAGCACAAGGATCGCGTCCTGGTTTACGTCGTCTTCAAGGGGCGTGAGCTGCAGCACATTGAGGAAGGCAAACGCATTCTGACCGGCGTGCTGGAAAAGCTCGTCGATTGCTGCAAGGTCGAGAGAATGCCGTCCATGGAAGGCAAGCGCATGTCCACGATGCTGGCGCCGAAGTGAATTTGGAGTGCGGCGGCATGACGCCGCTTTGGCTTTTGGGCCGCGACGCTCAATCCAAAGCGACGTCATGCCGCCGCACTCCAAAACCGCCGCGAAAATCCCCCTGACCAGGGCGAGACCGTTTGCTACAATAATCGCTCCCTTTGGGGTCGCCCGAAGGGAGTTTGTTTTTGATGGGGAGTGGATCAACATGCCCAAGATGAAGACCCATAAGGGTTCCAAGAAGCGATTTCGGGTTTCGGCCAACGGCAAGCTCAAACGCACGCAGTCGGGCAAAAAGCATTTGAACAGTCACAAGTCCGGCAAGCGCAAACGCCATCTGCGCGCCAAGATTACCGAGGTGGACCGCATCTCCCAGAAATACGTCATTCACATTTGAAGATTCCAAGCCGCGGGATGAGCGCAGCGAATCCCGCGGGTGATGAAGGAGCCAGTCCATGGTACGAGCACGCAGTGGCGTTCCCCTGAAACGCGGGCGCAAACGCATGCGCAAGCTGACGAAGGGTTTTCGCGCCAGCCGCCACAATCTCTACCGCCAATCGCTGGTGACCTTGATTCGGGGGCGGCGCTATGCCTTCCGCGATCGCCGCGTCCGCAAACGCGACTTCCGCCGGCTATGGATCGTCCGCATCAACGCCGCCTGCCGCATGCGCGGCGTGCGTTACGGCCAGCTCATCAGCGGCCTGCAGCGGGCCAACGTTGAATTGAATCGCCAGACACTGGCCGAAGTCGCGATCCACGATCCGGCGAGTTTTGACAAGATTGTGGAGCTGGTGAAGAAGCATTTATGACGCCGCTTGGCCGCCGTTCGCCGAACGGCGCTGGGCGCGTCCAAATGCAGAATCTGCGAACCTTGAACGGCTGAAGGCCCACCTAAAAGGGTGGGCCTTTTTTCATAGACTGATTGCGATCTTTAGATCGGGCGACAGGCTCAACGCCGTTCTGCGAACGGCGGCTAAACGAATCCGCTGAACTACTATGACCGACCTATCTGCGCTCGAACAACGCGCCCAAGCCGAACTGACCGCCTGCGGCGCTGAAGCCGCCTTGCGCACCTGGAACTCCAAGTACTTCGGCAAAACCGGCGAAGTGCTGCAAGCCCTGAAGGGGGTCGGCGCCATTGCTCCAGACCAGCGCCGCGCCTACGGCCAGGAGACCAACCGCATCAAAGAATCGCTATCGCAAGCCTACGAATCGGCCCTGGCCAACGCGAAACAGCAAACGCTCGATCGCAGCTTGACTGCCGAGGCGCTCGACGTCACTTTGCCTGGGCGGCCGATCCAGCGCGGCCGCTTGCACGTCGCCACCAAGATCATGCGCGAGATCACCGGTATCTTCGCCGACCTCGGCTTTCAAGTCTACCGCAGCCGTGAAGTCGAGGACGATTTGACAAACTTCGAGCTGCTCAACATGCCGCCGCACCATCCGGCCCGCGACATGTGGGACACTTTCCACACGACGACGCCCGGCGTGCTGTTGCGGACCCATACGTCGCCCGGCCAGATTCACGTGATGCGCGAGCTTTGTCCTGAGCCGATCCGCGTCATTCTGCCCGGCATGTGCTACCGCTACGAACAGATCACGACGCGCAGCGAAATCCAGTTCCAGCAAGTCGAGGGCTTGTGCATCGGCGCCAGCGTGACCATGACCGATTTGAAGGGCACGATTAGCGCCTTCGCCCGGCGGCTGTTCGGCCGGGAACGCCAGGTGCGCGTTCGGTCGAGCTATTTCCCATTCACCGAGCCGTCCATCGAAGTTGACATCGATTGGCCCAAGGACGACCCGAACGCCGACCGGCTGACGAAAGGCACTGGCTGGCTGGAGATCATGGGCGCCGGCATGGTCCATCCGGTAGTGCTGCGCAACGGCGGCTACGACCCGCAAAAGTTTGGCGGCTTCGCCTTCGGCATGGGCCTGCAGCGCATCACGATGTTGAGATATGCGATTGACGACATCCGCCAGTTTTGGGCGAATGATGTGAGATTTTTGGAGCAATTTTAGGAATACAACCCGCGGGATGAGCGCAGCGAATCCCGCGGGTTGTATTGGTGGAGGTCATCATGCCCAAACCCGGCATGCGCTGGCGGCACGTCACGCTCGGCACGCACAACAGCTGGCTGCCGGGCGACCCACGCGGCTTTCGGAGTAATCAACACAAGATTCACTCGTCGGGAGACTACAAACATCCGCCTCCTCCTGGCGAACATGCCGGACTGTTCGCCTATGCCAAAAGCATCAGCGGCCCCGCGATCATTATTCCGCAGGATTGTCGAGCCATGGTCGGGAAGAAGATCTTGAAAAAACTGCATGAATGCAAATACGAGACACTGGCATTTGCCGTTGGCGGCATGCACACGCACATTCAGGTCGAATTGCCCGACAGTTTGCCATTGATCCGCGCCATCATTGGCAATTGCAAGCGTGCGGCATCCCATGCGATTCGCGCCGCGATTCCAGGCCAGGTGTGGGGTCGCGACGGCAACTACAAGCCAATTGATGACGTGGAACATCAACAAAAAGTGTATCAATACATCCGGGCCCAAGAGAACGCATGGATCTGGTGTTTCGAGGATGGTCTGCCGAAAGATTGGTAACGGTGCAACCCGCGGGATTCGCTGCGCTCATCCCGCGGCGTGTAATGTCCGACCCACGCCGCGGGATGAGCGCAGCGAATCCCGCGGGTAAATTGACACTCCCATGAAAATCCCCCTCCACTGGCTCCGTGATTACGTCGATGTCACCCTGCCTCTTGCCCAGCTCATCGAGCGCCTCACGCTCGCCGGGCTGGAAGTGGCCGGCACGCGTGTCTTCGGCTTGCCGATCCCCGAAGGCGTCCGCGTCAAAGCGGAAGAGCGCGGCCCGGTCTGGGATCGCGACAAAATCGTCATCGCGCAGATCACCAGCGTGGACAAGCATCCCGACGCGGATCGGCTGAAGCTGCCCAACGTCACCTGGGGCGAAGGCAAGACCAAACAGCTCGTTACCGGCGCGCCCAATGTCCATGTCGGCGCTCAAGGGCAGAAAGTTGTCCTCGCGCTCTCCGGTTCGATCCTGTTCGACGGGCATTCCGAGGAGCGCAAACTTTCCGAATTGAAGCCGACCAAGATTCGCGGCGTGCCGTCCGATGCGATGGTTTGTTCACTTCTGGAACTGGGTGTCTCCGATCGCAAGGAAGACCATGAAGGCATTCTTTTCCTGGAAGATGACGCTCCGATCGGCATGCCGGTCGTTGACTTCATGGGCGACATCGTCATCGAAGTCGATGTGCTGCCCAACATGGCGCGTTGTCTGTCGATGATCGGCGTCGCGCGCGAGGTGGCGGCGCTTACGGGGCAGAAGCTGAAATATCCGCTGGCAAAAGCAACCGCAACCGGCGCCCCGATCGCCGGCCAGGTTGCAGTGCAGATCGAAGATCCCAAGCTGTGCGCCCGTTATGCCGCCGTGTTGATCAAGGACGCGACGATCAAGCCGGCGCCGGGCTGGATGCAGCGCCGGTTGCTGTACGCGGGCATGCGGCCCATCAGCAACATCGTGGACGTCACCAACTTCGTGATGCTCGAATGGGGCCAACCGCTGCATGCTTTCGATTTTGACGTCCTCGTGCGCCGCGCCGGCGCCAAAGCGCCAACGATCATCGTTCGGCCGGCGCGACCCGGCGAAACGCTTATCACGCTCGACAATCAAAAGCGTGACCTGACGCCGGACAACCTCGTCATCGCCGACAGCGCCGGACCGATCGCGCTGGCCGGCGTCATGGGCGGGCTGGAAACCGAAGTCACCGCCGCGACGAAGAACATCCTTCTGGAATCCGCGAGCTTCGACTTTGTCAGCATTCGCCGCACGATGAAGCAATTCAATTTGCCGAGCGAGGCGAGCGTCCGCTTCAGCAAGGGCATTCATCCCGAGACGGTGATGCCGGCCGCGCAGCGCGCCGCTGAGCTGATGCGCCAGCACGCCGGCGGCACGGTTGCCCAGGGCGTCGTCGATTGCTACCCCGCGCCGCTGCCGGCGCAGGTCATTGAATTGACGATGGGTCAGGTGAAGCGGCTGCTCGGCGTGGATTTCCCGCGCGACGAAGCGGCGCGCATTCTCAAAGCGCTCGAATTCGACGTGCAACCCATCGGCAACGACGGGCTGCGCGCCACCGCTCCGCCGCATCGGCTCGATATTCAGGAAGGCGCCGCCGACCTCATCGAAGACCTGGTCCGCATCCACGGCTACGACCGCTTGCCGGCCACGCTGCTCGCCGACCGCCTGCCGCGCCAGCAGACGAATGTTCCGCTTGTGTTCGAGGAGAGGTTGCGCGACCTGCTCGTTGGCTGCGGCCTGCAAGAGGTGATCAACTACGCCCTGACGACGCCGGAGAAAGAATCCCCCCTCCTTCCACGCCGCGGGATGAGCGCAGCGAATCCCGCGGGTGAGGGCGCCGCGGGCTATCTCCTTTTGCAAAATCCCATCAGCAGCGAGCGCGTCGCCCTGCGGCAAACTCTCCTCGCCGGTGTTCTTGACAACACCGCCGCCAACCTGCGCAACACCGACGACGTGCGTCTGTTCGAATTGGGCTTTATTTACGTCCCCAAGCCGGGTCAACCGTTGCCGGAGGAACCGCGCCGCCTTGCTTTGGTCCTCACCGGGAAACGGCGTCAAGAGTCTTGGACCGACAGCGCCCTGGGACAATCGGCCGCCACGCCCGCATTGGATTTCTTCGATCTCAAAGGCACGCTCGAAGCTCTGGCCGGCGATCTGCATCTGGGCGACGTGCGCTATCAGCCCTCGCAAGCGGCGTATCTGCACCCCGGCAAGGCGGCCGTGCTGCTCGCCGGCGCCAAGCGTTTGGGCGACTTCGGCCAATTGCATCCAAAGGTCGCCGAAGCCTACGGACTCGGCGGACGCAGCGTGCTCGTCGCGGATCTCGATGTGGACGCTCTGCAAGCCGCGGCGCCGTCACGCTACAGCTACGAAGCCGTGCCGCGTTTCCCCGCCGCGCTGCGCGACATCGCCGTGGTCGTCGAGGAAACCATATCGGCCGACAAAGTGGCGGGGGAAATCCGCACGGCGGGTGGCGATTTGCTGCGGCACATCCGCCTGTTCGATTTGTATCGCGGCGACAGCATTCCGGCTGGGACCAAGAGCTTGGCCTACGCCCTCAGCTATCAAGCCGGCGATCGCACGCTGACCGACAAGGAAGTGGATAAGACGCACAAGAAGATCGAAGATCGGCTTAAGCACGTCCTCAAGGCGTCGATTCGGGGCAAGGAAGCATGACGGCGGCTTGCCGTTCAGCGTTCGGGCGGAAACGCCGTGGAAGTTGCGCTGCTTTCGACCAATCGTGCCGCCACGCGAACCGCCTCGATCAGCGAGCGATGATCGGCAATTCCTTTGCCGGCGATGTCGTACGCCGTCCCGTGAGCGACACTGGTGCGCACGATCGGCAAGCCGAGCGTGATGTTGACCGCAGCCAGGCCGGACAGCAGCTTCATGGGAATATGGCCCTGATCGTGATACATGGCGACGATGCCGTCGAATTCGCCGCGCTGGGCGCGCACGAACAAGGTATCGCTCGGCCATGGGCCAGTAACCGCAATGCCGTCGGCAACGGCTTGGCGCACGGCCGGTTCGATGATGGTGCGTTCTTCGTCGCCGAACAACCCGCCGTCGCTGCCATGCGGATTGAGCGCCGCCACTCCGAGCCGTGGCCGATGATCGCACAAGCGCCGCATGATGCCGTCCAGCAATCTGACCTTTTCCAGCACCGCCGTCGGCGTAATGTGTTGAAACACGTCGCAGAGGGCCATGTGCAGCGTGACGTGGACGACGCCGAGACCCTGCGGAATGTCCCGGCCGCGCGCGTAGAGCATCATGCCAAATTCGCGTGTGCCGGTGCGTTCGGCCAGGATTTCCGTGTGGCCTGGGTAATGTAAGCCAGCGGCGTGCAGACCTTCCTTGTGCAGCGGCGCCGTGACGATGCCGGCCGCAAGTCCCGCCTGCGTAATGTCGATGGCGGTACATAGAAAATCAAACGCCGCTCGGCCCGCCGCGGCACTTACCTGGCCCGGCACAACCTCGCTCAAGCGTTGATCGCTGCCGCGGATGAGGGGAATGACCGTTGCGTCCGCCGCTACTTCGCCAGGGTCGTCCACCGGAACGACTCGCGCCGGCAAACGCAGTTCTTCAACCGTGCGCGCCAACCAGGCGCCGTCGCCGACGACCGTCGGCCGACAAAGCGATTGCAAGTGAGGCCAAGCCTTCGCGATGACCTCCGGCCCAATGCCGGCGACATCGCCCATGGTGAGCAACAATTGCGGTCGTGCGTCCATCGCAATTCTCGGAGTCGTCAAGTCTGCTTCCCTTCATCTTACGGTGTGATTCGGTGGAGATTGGAAGATTCGGCACGGCATTTGCGATTCCATAAAATGGCGACTGATCTCGAATCGCAAAGGAGATTCTCATGTTCCGCACGATTCTTGTGCCCCTCGACGGCTCGACGTTTGGCGAGCAGGCCCTGCCCTGGGCGCTGAGCATTGCCCGACGCGCGCAGGCCAACGTCCAACTCTTGCATGTGCATCGGCCTCTTGAAGCGACTTACGCCGAAATGCAGATCTTTGACGCCACGCTCAATCAGCAGATTCGGGATCGAGAAAAGGCCTACCTGGACAGCACGCTGGCTGCCGTACGTGCGGTCACCAAGAACCCGGTGACGGCGCTCTGCAAAGACGGGGAAGTGGCGGCAACCATCCAACAGCACGCTCAGAGCGCTGTGACCGATCTGATCGTCATGATGACGCACGGCCGCGGACCGATGGGCCGCTTCTGGCTGGGCAGCACGACGGATGAGTTGCTGCGCGACGCGCCGGCGCCGCTCTTGCTGGTCCATCCGCACGACCAAAAGGCCGATCTCAAGGTGGACAGCACCTTCAAACACCTGCTCATTCCGCTGGACGGCACGCCCCTGGCCGAGCAAATCCTCGCGCCTGCCGCGGCCCTGGCGCAGTTGTCGGGCGCCGAACTCACGCTGCTCCGCGTCGTCAAGCCGGTGATGACCACGACGCTGCCGGTCGGCACTGCCGGCAGCTTCGGCGAAATGGCCCAGCACATGATGGAACGCGTCGATGTGTTACAGGAACAACTCAAGAAAGAAGCGCACAGTTACCTGGAACAAGTTGCCGATCGACTTCGCGGCCAAAGGCTGAAAGTGGCGACCCAAGTTGCCGTCGAAGAACAGCCCGGCGTCGCCATCCTTCAGCGTGCCCAACCGCCCATCGATCTGATCGCGCTGGAGACCCACGGTCGGCGCGGCCTGTCGCGGCTGTTTCTGGGGAGCGTTGCCGACAAAGTGATTCGCGGCGCCCATGTGCCGGTACTGGTGCAGCGTCCGGTCCAGAAATGACCGGGATACCGGAAGAAACCCGGTTTCTCGGAAGGGCATGGTTCAAAAGGTGGTTCCAGGTTCGCGGAAACGAATTTGCTAAAAACACCCACAGGAAACGAAATCGTTGCGTTAAGTCGTGAATCTGCAATTCGTTATGGATTTCGTTTTTTCATTTCCTGGGCCTGGTTCAAAAACGAGCGGTTGCGGGTGCCAAGCGACTACGCACCTGACTGTGCCACTTGGCCTAGTCGGTATAGTCGTGGTTCCTTTCCGCAACCATTGGATTGATAACCCTTTGCGACGAAGAAATTGGGCGACTAGGCCACAATGCACCGACACTCCACACACACACATGATTGTTACCCGGTTTTGAACCATGCCATTTCCTGACAGCCACGACACAAGCGCTCTTGTTACCTGTTTTGGGCACATCTTGAACCATGCCCTCGGAAGAAACCGGGTTTCTGGAACCACGCTCGGATTGTTCGTGGGCGACTGGCAACAACCAGCGCGGACACGCACATGTGCCATTTCCGCACATTGCCTGAACCGACCATGCACAGCAGCCTCGATTTCTCAAAAAAATCGTAGACGACTAAATCTCGACCCAGCGGCGGCGAATAGACCTCCAGCGCCGCTGATGCCGCGCGCCGACAGCCGCGACCGGCCGCCAGCCTGTTCGTTTCGGGGTGGACCAATATCGTGTCTTGGGCGACAATAGCCCACGTGAATTACGGGTCACTATGGACGCTTCGATGAGCACTGAACCCTATCCGCCAGGAACACAACCGGCGCCGCCCGGCGCGGCGCCGGAGATCGTCCTTTCAGGCACGACTTCGGCCCCCGCCAAATCGATCGCCAAGCCGCCGCCGAAAACACCTGTACACCACGACAGCTTCCGCGAGTTCATCGAAACCATTGTCTTCGTCGTGGTGCTCGTGCTCATCCTCAAAACGTTTTTGGCCGAGGCGTTCGTCATCCCCACGGGATCGATGGCCACCACGCTGCTCGGCTACCACGGCGAGGTCACCTGCAAGCAGTGCGGCTACCGCTTTCTCGTCAACAAGAGCAAAGAAGCCGACCCGGCCGAACACCGCAAACAGTTCGTGACGGACTGCACCTGCCCGAATTGCTTTTTCAAAAACAATCTGCGGCCGCTCGTCGAGCAAGGAGGCCATCCATGAAACGTCCACTTGCCTGGATGCTGGCCGCGGTGCTCGGCGCCTCGCTTGGCTGCGACAACAACGTCAGCAGCGGCGATCGCGTTCTGGTCTCCAAGTGCACTTACGAGACCGGCATTCGCCAACCGCAGCGCTATGACGTCGTCGTGTTCAAGTATCCGGGAAACCACGGACAAGGCGGGCCTTTCGAGGCCAACACGCCCAAGAACTACATCAAGCGACTCCTGGGCCTGCCGGGTGAGCTGATCGCAATCTTCTTCGGCCGCCTTTTCCATTTCGCCACGCCGCCGGGAGCGCCGTTTCCCTACCAGGATCACACCGATCCTAATCAATCCCCGAAATCGCTAATCACGAAGACACGCGAAAACGACGACTTGAGCCGCAAGCTTTTCGAAGCCGGCAGCTTCAAGATCCTGCGTAAGCCGCCGAGTGTCATGATGGCCATGCGGCGGATCGTGTACGACAACGACTTCCAGGCCAAGGACATGGCGGAGTTTCCGCGTTGGGCGCCCACGAAGGACTGCGGCTGGAAGGGCGACAAACAACTCAGCTTCAGCCACGCCGGCGCCATGGCCGAGCAAGTCGACTGGCTTCGCTACCAACATCTGGTGCGGGCTGAGAAAGGCCCACCGGTCGGCAAGCGCGAACTGATCACCGACTTCATGGGCTATAACGGCGTTTGGCTCGACGGCGTCCAACAATTCCAGGGCGCTAACTGGGTCGGCGATTTGATGCTCGAATGCCACGTCGATGCCCTCAAGGGCGAAGGCGAATTCTGGTTGGAGCTGAGCAAAGGCATCCATCGCTTCCAAGCGCGCTGGGACCTTGGCTCAGGCGTTTGCACGCTCTTCAAAACCGAATACAAGGAAGTCAACGAAAACGGCACGACGGAGCTCAAGCCAATGCCGCGCGTCGAGTTGGACAGCAAGCCTACCAAGTTGCGCGGACCGGGCACCTATCAGGTTCGCTTCGCCAACATCGATGCGCGGCTGACCGTGTGGGTCGATCACGAGCTGCCCTTCGGCGACGGCAAAGACTATCCGCCGCCCGAAGTGAAGAACGGCGCCGAAGAAAAGGACCTGGACGAAATCGACCTGCAGAAGCGGCGCGGACCCACGGACAACGACTTGGAGCCGGCGAGCATCGGCGCCAAAGGCGCTGCCGTTCAAGTCGGCCACGTGAAGTTATGGCGCGACACGTACTACGGCCTGAAGGCGGGCGAGTCGGACGTGGGAGTTGATATCACCAACCCCGGCAACTGGGACCAGTTCCGCAAGATGAACTTCAAGACGCTCTACGTTCAGCCCGGCCACTACCTGTGCCTGGGCGACAACAGCCAAGCCAGCTCCGACGGCCGCGACTGGGGCCTGGTCCCCGATCGGCTGATGCTTGGCCGGGCGCTGATGGTGTATTACCCGTTTCACCGGGCGGGGCCGATTCGGTAACGCGGCCTGCTTGCGTTGGGCGCGCCGAGAAAAGCGACAAGTAACTTGTCGCTTTTCCCGGCGCGCTAAACGCAAGCAGAGTCACTTCCTCTCCGCAATCCGATACAGCTTCCCCGCCGTCCGCAAGATGATGCTGCCGCGCACCAGCGCCGGCGTCGCCAGACACATGTCGTCCACCGAGTTCTTCGCCAGTACTTCAAATTTGGAGCCCGCGCGAATCACGTACGTGTCGCCGTCTTCGCTGAGGCAGTAGATTTTCCCGGCGGCGGCCCACGGCGAGGCGGTGAACTTGTCGCTCGCCTCATCGATGCGCTGCTTGGCATACACCTCCTTGCCGGTGCGAGCGTCGTAACAGGCCAGAAAGCCGCGATCGAGCAGCATATACAGGTAATCGCCGTGGATGACAGGCGTCGGATGATACGGCCCCGCCTGGCGCTGCGACCAGGCAATGGCGTCGTTGCTCGTTGCTTTCTCCTTCAGGGAAATATCGCCCGCCGCGCCCGGCTTGATCGCGTACAGCGGCCGCATGGGATCCATCACATAGCCGGAGGTCACGTACAGCAGCCCGCCATGCGCGAACGGCGACGGGATGCTGATCGACGACATGCCGGCCAATTCCCACAGCAGCTTGCCGTCGAGATCATACGAGCGCACTTTGCCCGTGCCCGCGGTGACGATCTCGGTGCGAGCCTTCGTTTCCCAGATGAACGGCGTGCCCCAATTGCTTTTCTCGCTGCGCTCGGTCCGCCAAAGCTCCTGGCCCGCGCGTTTTTCCAGCGCCGCGAGGTACGATTGTTCTTCGTTGTCGTTGACGAGAAACATGCGCTCGCCGTGCAGCACCGGCGATGCGCCTGTGCCCCAGCCCATGCGCGTTTTGTGCGGTTCGATTTTCTTCGACCACTTCGCATTGCCTTGCAGGTCGTAGCAGAAAACGCCGAGGTTGCCGACAAAGACGTAGACATGCTGGCCGTCGGTGGCAGGAGTTTCCGAAGCGTAGGTGTTCTTGAGATGGATCGGCCCACCCGGCGTGCCTTGATGGACGACGCGCTCCCAGCGCAGCTTGCCTGTCGCAAAGTCAAAACAGTAGAGCTTCCACACGTGCTCGCCGGGCGGAATCTTGCCGTAGAGATCCTGAATATACAACCCCTTGCGCGGCGGCGGCGTCTTGTCGTTGAGCACGGCGGTGACGAACACCTGCTCGCCCCAGACGATCGGCGACGACCAACCGCGGCCCGGCACATCCACGGCCCAGGCGATGTTGGTCTTGGCGTCCCAGCGCGTCGGCAGCGGCTGCTCGGAAACGCCCGTCGCGGCGGCGCCGCGGAAGCGTGGCCAGTTTTCCTGGGCGGCCCACGGGTTGAGGATCGCCATGAACGCCGAGAATGCAAGAGTGATGATTCGCATGATTTGATCCTCGTTGCTTGCCAAGCCCCGTTGAGCGCACGCCGCATAAGCGTTGACGATTCATCGCATGCAAGCGCGGCGCGAACGCGAAACGGTAAACAAAAACGGCGAGGCGCACACGCCTCGCCGTTACCGTAACTCTTTCGTCAATTCTATCCCAGCAACAAGCTTGGATCCCAGCCGACGCGTTCGGCCGAGGCCCGCAGCTTTTCGAGCGCCCGATTCTGAATCTGGCGAACGCGCTCCTTGCTGATGCGGAGCAGATGGCCGATCTGACGCAGGCTGTGCGTGCCATTGCCGGTCAGGCCGAAGCGGAGGTCGAGCACCTTCTTTTCGCGTGGCCGCAGGTTGTCCATGAGGAAATGCAGAGCTTCCTGGCGTTCGGTGTTGGTGCGTTGGATGGAGCTGTCGTTGTCAGGCATCGCCTCGGTGAGCTTGAAATCGCTGTCGTCGTCGAGGACGGCGTTGAGCGACACCGGGGCGCGCGTGGCGGTTTGCAGGTGGGTCAGGTGCTCCAGGCTGCTGCCGGTGCGAAGCGCGAGTTCCTGCGGGCTGGGCAGGTGTTGGCCGCCGTGCGCGAGAGCTTCGGATTCTTGTTGAAGAAGACCGAGTTCTTGCAAATGGTGCGGCGACAGGCTGACCAGGTGGCTTTGCCGAGCGACCGCGATCTGCAGCGTCTGGCGAATCCACCAAGTGGCGTAAGTCGCCAAGCGGGTGCCATGGCTAACATCGAAGCGGTCGATGGCCTGCATCAACCCGCAGACGGCTTCCTGAAGCAAATCGGCGTAGCCCAAGGCGTGATGGCGAAAGCGCTTGGCGACGTGAGCCGCCAGGCGGATGTTCGCCGACGCGAGCTTGTGCTTGCAGTGAATGTAGCGGTCGTGAATGCGCCGGATCGGGACCGCGCGCCGCACTTCCGGATCGCAGCAATCGCGGATGAACTGCGCCATCGGCCAAGGCTCAAGCGGCGGTCGATGGGCGCGCAGTTTGGGGAAGTGGCGAATCATCGCGCGGACAAGATCGTTCTTTTGTTCCCAAAACAGCGCCAGCAAAGCGCGTTCTTCTTCGGGGGTGAGCAGGTCGGACGAGAAGATGGTCGTGGTCGGATCGATGACAACAGCAACCTCGGGCGCCGGTTGTTGGCGCTTGCGCTTCTTGGTCTTCATGGCCTTGGCTTCCTAAAAAAAGACGTTCTCGAGCCCCAGTAGCGTGAGTCCAGGACGCGTCACCATGCCCCGAGGCAACGCGGCGAACCGCACCAGCGACAAGGCGGGAGAGCGTGGAAGGCGATGCCTTCCAGGCACAAGACCTTTTCGCAATTTCGCGGTTGTTTCGATTCTCCGGCGTTCCGGCAAATCAGCTACAACCTTTCTTCCCTGACCGAAGTTGCAAACCCGTACCCGCGAGTCTGCCTCGCCGGGGGCCTCTTTGTCCGGCGAGCTGGTTTTGTTCTCAACGCTCGCTGAATTGTAAAGGTCCAAATCGTGGATTACAAGGGTTAATTTGCAAAAAAGTGAATTTTTTCACGAAGTCCGCGATGGGACATTATCAATAGGGAAAACTTTGCGTTTTGGGAAATATCTCGCAATTATTGCCGAGTTTTTCGTGAAAAACGACTACGCGGCCGACGAATTGACGCTCGGATCACAAGTCGTTTCGCCGCCGCGCAGCGCCGTCAGCAGTTCCAAAACTTCCCGATTCTGTTGCGCGATCTCATCTTGCAGGGTCGAAGGCGCCAGCAGCTGGACCTGTTCGAGCAGCCAGGAAAGGTCGTCCACCGCCAATTGCTGGCTGCCGCGCGGCAGCGGTTTGCTGAAAACCAGCAGCGCGTGGGGGATCGGTCGGCTCTTGCCCAAGGGGATGGCGAAAACCCGAAAATGAAAATCGACGATCGCGAAGCAGACGCATGCTCGCCGGAGCACGGTCTTGGCTTGTTCGGCGACGACAAAGGCGCCCGCGGCAATGCAGATGGCGTCGTGCGGTCCGAATTGCAGCAGCTGCGCAATTTGGCGGGCCCGATGCCGGACATGGACCAAGTCGCGGCAGCTGCGCAGCGGCAGAGTCAAAAAGGGTTCGGGAGCCATGGTAGGTCATCCTTGACCAAGGCATGGGAATGCTGTAGCCCGGCTGCTCCGAGCAGCCGGGCTGCTTCGGCGTGATTGTACCCTGCCCCTGTTTTTCCTGGCCAGTCCATTTTCACATTTTCGTGCGGGAATCACGGAAAAATTCCGACGCCGCGATTGAACATTCGCCACGGTCTCCCCATACTAAACTCGCACGCGCCATAGCGCATTGTCGTCCCTCAAGGGTATCCCATATAGGAGTGTCTGCCATGGCTGAAGAAACCGCCCCCGCAACCCCACCCGCCGCACAAGCGCCGCCGCAGTTCCCCACTGACTACAGTAGCTTGTCCACGGTCTACACCAACTTTTGCCGCGTCAGCGTCACGCCCGAAGAGTTGGTCCTGGATTTCGGCCTGAATCCGACCATGGTTCCCAACCCGACTGATCCGATCAAGCTGACCCATCGCGTCGTCATGAACTTCTACACGGCCAAGCGCATGATGAACGCGCTGTACAACGTCATTCAAGCGCACGAAAACCAGTTTGGCGTGTTGGAACTCGACTTCCAGCGCCGCATCCGCGGCCTGGCGCGTCCCGCCGCCCCCGGCCCCGCGGCACTCCGCAATGCCTAGTGCTCTGTCAAGTCTTAATTTTCGGGTAGAGTCGCCTGAGTTTTACTCGTGCGTTTTCGATTTTGAACTGCCAGTCGACGCCGCGTTGTTTGTCGTTGGTCTTCTTTGACCAAGCT